>ERZ1034626.180-NODE-180-length-45478-cov-125.170993_pt1 | contig 45478 bp, 39 predicted proteins | sample MGYA00520652_ERZ1034626 | MGnify/ENA primary metagenome ERZ1034626 (study PRJEB33766, sample SAMN09781765) | gut metagenome | biome: gut microbiome | host: Homo sapiens | place: Madagascar | study: EMG produced TPA metagenomics assembly of the PRJNA485056 data... | reverse complement strand
TTATTTATTTTTATTATGATGAAAGTTTTGATAATTACTCCATCATGGAAAATACTTGGTGGGGTTGCCAACCACTACAAAGGTATGGCTACTTCGGTTCTAGAGGCTATGGCTTTTGGGTTGCCCATACTGACTTGTCCTGTTGGTGGTATTAATGATTTCTTTGAGGAGTCAAAAATGGGCTTCTTTATTAGGCCAAACTCGGTAGATGACATTGTTCAGAAAACAGAATGGTTGATGTCTCATCCCAATAATATCAAAGAAATAGTTGATAATAATTTCTTGTTTGCAAAAAAACATTTTTTGGCAAGTTCTGTTGTGAAACGTTTTGAGACCGACTTGAATAAATATGTTTGATAATTTCGTTTTGATAAAAAGAATATATATATTGTATGTGTTCTTTGTTGTCTTTTTTTTGTTCGTCACGCCAAGTAAGAATCCTTCTTGCTTTCATATATTCATTCAGTTTTATCAAGCAACATTCGTATTGGTGTTAGCTTATTTTTTATTTCAAAGAGAGGCTATAGGGAAAATAGAGTTTAATTTAGGTCTTTTCCTCTATTTAGTAATTCTTATTACCAGTTATAGGTTGCTCAATTACTGTGTTCTTGGTGATTGGCTCGGAGTTGGAGTTGATGGTAGATATTATACCAAACTAGGAACTGATTTCGTTGTACAGAAAATATCTATTTTTGATGTGTTTGAGTTTTTTAAGCAAAAACAGGTAATGCTTGACGATTATGGAATGAGTTTTATAACGACCTCATTCTTTTGGTTCTGGGGGGATGAATGGGGATTTCATCTCCTACCTTATTTAAGTATTATTCCAATACTTGTTGGGGGCGATTACTTAAGGCGTTTAAGCGATGAAATTGATATTTCAAAACGGCAAGGGTATCTGTTGAATTTTATTTGGTGTACCATGTCATATTCATGTTATAATTGTAGTATTGGACTTAAAGAGAATTATATGGTATGCTTTATAATAATTTCTTTGTATTTGATACAAAAAAATATAGAAGAGGCTTCTTTTTTTAGACTCGTGATTTTGATGTTATTTGCTTCAACAATGTTACTTTTTAGAACAGCCTTATTTTATATGTTGATAATTACTTTAATTGTCGCATTCTTTCTAAAAAACGCATTTTTTAGGAAGTATATTTGGTTGTGGCTTGGCTGTGGTATAATTGTTGCCTTGCCGCTTTTGGCTTTGGCTATTAATTACATTGGTGGAGTAAGAGGGGGCGTTTCAGGTCAGTTCGTTAATGATATGTATCAATCGAAGATGAAAATGGGAGGAGTCTTTGCTCCATTTTTGAATACAATAGTTACATTTGTGGGACCAATCCCTAGTTTTATAAGTGATTTCATTAAAGCTAAGTACATCACATTGTTTTCGTTTACTTCTACGATTAAATTATTTTTGTCATTTGGCTATATTTATGCTCTTTATGCCATTGTTAGATATCGCTGTCTTAAGCTCATACCAATAACGATTTTTCTGTTCCTTCATTCTTTAATGATATGGATGATGTTCTATTCTTTACATGATCGATATCAGTGGCCACAATATCCTATAGTTTTGTTGTTGGCTTTTTATGGCTTTAGTGTGTATAGAAGTATTCATTCAGAGGGAACATTGTATAAATATTATTGTTGCTTTGCCATAGCTTGTATTTTATTTTTTAATTTTAGGGTTATATAAAAATGAAAACATTAAGTAATTTATTACGTGAGTTGTTGATTTGTATGTTTAGATTGCTAAAAATGATATATGGTTACGATATAGCAAAGTCTGTTACAGTTTCAATTGAAGCTAAACTTGACAGAACTTATCCTCGTGGAATCCATATAGGTGAGATTAAAGCATAGTATTTTAAAGTATAAAAAATCTTAGTATTATGATAGATTTGTTAGAAGTTATATCTGTAGGACCTGAATTTACCCCACCTAAAGGTGGAATAGCACAGTGTGTTGCTACGTATCAAAAGACTGTTTTCAAAGATTTTAGATATGTTGCTAATTCTTGTAGTGGTTCTGTTTTCAAGAAAGCCATAAAGATGTTTGTTTCCATTTTTCAGCTTTTTATTCTTTTGTTGTTGGATAAAAGAATGCGGATTGTTCATATTCATACTGCGTCTAATAATAGCTTTAGGCGTTCTGCATTTTTTGTAAGAATTGCTAAAGTAATGGGGCGAAAAGTAATAATGCATATACATGGTGGTGGATTCAAAGACTATTATGATGCGAATAAAACGTATGTTTATAGAGTCTTATCCAGATGTGAAGCCATTGTTACGCTTTCATATTCTTGGAAAGAGTTTTATCAAAATACCGTTGGGATACAAAATGTGTTTGTGATTCCAAATATCATATCTGAACCCATCTTGAAAAATGTATCATCAGATGGTAAGTTTCATTTGTTGTATTTGGGGCATATTTGTAAAGCCAAGGGTATATTTGATTTAGTAGAACTTCTTCATGATTGTCATAATGAATATGCCGGCAAGTTAGTACTTGATATTGGAGGCGGAATGTATGAAGAGGAGGAATTACGTATGTTTATTAAAGATAACAATCTGGAAAATCTTATCAGTTTTCACGGATGGGTCTCTGGTTCTAAAAAAATAGATTTGCTGAATAAAGCAGATGCCTTTATTTTACCTTCCTATACAGAGGGGGTACCAATTTCAATATTAGAAGCAGAATCTTATGGATTACCAATTCTTTCTACAAATGTAGGGGGAATTCCAGAAATTGTGTTTAATGAAAAAAATGGTTTTTTGTTTCATCCTGGTCAAACGAATGAAATGAAAGATGCTATAGACAAATTATTGAAAGATTCTAATTTGTGTACTAAGATGGGGGATATCTCAAAACAAATTGTTTTGGACAATCTACCAAACTCAGTAGAGGATAAATTGAATATAATATATAAGATTGTGTTGAATAAATAAATATAATAAAGATGTTTAGAAAAGTTTTTTGTTCGTTTTTAAAAAATAACCCCAAAATAATTTGGGAGTTGCGCTCATTAAGAAGACAACATAAATTTATCAATTTTTCATGTCCCAGTAATTTTTATGAGTATATAGCGTATTCTTCTGTTTATTTTGATAAGAGATGGATTTCGCTGGCTGATAAGTATGAAGTGAGATTCACGGTAAAAAGCCTTATAGGTGATTCTTATTTAAATGAGTTATATGATGTTTGTGACGATGTTTCTGAACTTGATCTTGATAAATATCCTCAGTCATTTGTTGTGAAAACAACAAATGGATGCGCTACAAATCTGATAATCAAAGATAAGGATGCGGAGAATTGGACAGAGTTGAAAGCAAAGTTAAAAAAGTGGCTTAAATATCCATATGGAGAACTTACTGGACAGCCTCATTATTCCTACATTAAACCTCGTATTATTGTAGAAAAATATATGGAGCAATTAGGTAAAAGCTCATTGACAGACTATAAGTTCTTTTGTATAAATGGTGAACCATTTATTGTTTATGTACATGCCAATAGAAAGAAAAACTCACATCTTTATAGTATTGGAGCATATGATATGGACTGGGTTTCTCAGCCTTCTTTCTTGGCTGAGAATTATCCTCATTTTAACAGTGAAAAGCCAAAGTCCTTTGAACTAATGAAAGAATTAGTTAGAAAGCTGGCGCATGGCTTTAAGTTTGTAAGAGTCGATTTATATGAAATAGATGGAAAACCGATTTTCGGTGAATATACATTTACTCCTGGTTTTGACGCATTCTCTGAGTTTGCAATGCATGAACTGTTTAATCGTGTAAATAAATGATGAGTCAATTTAGAAAGGTATGGGGGGGTATGTTGTATTATTCTTTATTATATCATTTCCCTTCAAGTACGTTCCCTGTTTTTGGTCGATTGTGTCGTAAACTAAGGGGTGCTGTTTGTAGATTTTGTTTTGATTCTATAGGAAAAAATGTTAATATAGAGCGGCATGCATATTGGGGCTTAAATCAGGTTTCAATTGGTAATGAGTCTGGTATAGGAGTGAATTTCCATCTTCAAAATTGTCGCCTAACAATTGGTAATAATGTAATGATGGGACCTAATGTAAGAGTTATTGGAGGAGGCCATCGTTTTGATAGAACTGATATACCTATGGGGGAACAAGGTGATTTGCCAAAATCTGTTTTATCAATAGAAGATGATGTTTGGATTGGGGATTCTGTGATGATATTGGGTAAATGCCGTTGTGTAGGAAAAGGTGCCATCATTGGCGCAAGTGCTGTTGTCACTAAAGATATTCCTCCATACGCAATCGTTGCAGGTAATCCTGCTCGTATTATTAGGTTTCGCAAATAGGGCTTCTTCTATTACCAGCTAAAGCCTGGTGTCAGCTCCAAGATTTCTTATATGCGATGGAGCAATGCCTTTATGTTTAATGCCTTAACCTGTTTGCTGGTTGAGGAGAAATAACGAAAAACGATATATATTCAAATAACAAGATGAAGACAATTTCATTGAACGGGGTAAATGTATATCCATTTACTTCGGAAGAGCAATTATTGAATTATGTGGATGAGCACAAGGGAATTCTTGTGGCTATCAATGCCGAGAAGATTCTGCATGCCACCACGCAAACCAGAAGTATTATCAACCGCAACCTGGGCTATTGTGATGGTGCGGGAGCGATGATGGCTTTGAAGCAGAATGGTGTGAAGGATGCCTGTAAAATTCCGGGATGTGAACTCTGGCTTAAGATAGTTAAGCGATTCTATCAGGAAAAGACCTTCTATCTGGTTGGCGGAAAGCAGGCTGTGATAGAGGAGACCGTAGAGAAACTGAAAAAGGAGTATCCGGGTATCAACATCGTGGGCTATCGCAACGGTTATCTGAAAGGGGAGAATGCTGAAGAGAAGCTGATAGAGGATATTGCCAGAAAGAAACCGGATGTGGTTTTCGTGGCAATGGGATCGCCTAAGCAGGAGTTGCTGATGGAAAGAATCCAGAAGTGCCATCCTGCTATCTTTCAGGGGTTGGGCGGCAGCTTCGATGTCTATACAGGACATGTGCAGAGAGCACCGAAATGGTGGGTGGATCATAACCTGGAGTTTGCCTATCGACTCATCAAGGAACCTAAGAGAATCAAACGACAGATTCATCTTGTGAAGTTCGCATATTGGTTGATAACTAAAAAAATATAGGTATATGAAGAGAGTAATGTTAGTCTTCGGAACCCGACCTGAGGCCATCAAGATGTGCCCGCTGGTGAAGGAATTTCAGAAACATAGCGATGAGTTTGAGACCATCGTTTGCGTAACAGGTCAGCATAGAGAAATGCTAGACCAGGTATTGAACATCTTTGAGGTGAAGCCAGACTTCGACCTCAATATCATGAAGCAGGGACAGGACTTGTATGATGTTACCGCCAGGGTATTGACAGGTATGAGAGATGTGTTCAAGGAGTGCAAGCCTGATGTGGTACTGGTACATGGTGATACTACTACATCTACAGCTGCCGCCCTGGCTGCATTCTATCAGCAGATTCCTGTAGGTCATGTAGAGGCTGGTCTTCGTACCCACAACATCTACTCGCCTTGGCCAGAGGAGATGAACCGACAGATTACTGGCCGTATTGCCAACTACAACTTTTCGCCAACTCCTCTTTCTGAAAGCAATCTCAAGGAAGAGAAAGCGCAGGGAAAGATCTACGTAACTGGTAATACCGTGATTGATGCCCTGCACATGGTGGTGAATAAGTTGAAGAACGATGAGACTTTGGCGAAGGAGCAGGAGGGTATCCTTAAGAAGGCGGGGTATGATGTAAACCGACTTGCTGACGGCAGAAAACTGGTATTGATTACCGGTCATCGCCGTGAGAACTTCGGTGAAGGCTTCATCCACATGGTGACTGCCATCAAGGATCTGAAGAACAAGTATCCGGATGTGGATTTCGTTTACCCAATGCATCTGAATCCGAATGTAAGAAAGCCTATCCATGAGGTTTTCGGTGAGGACTTGAGCAACCTGGACAATATGTTCTTCATCGAGCCGCTGCAGTATCTGGAGTTTGTTTATCTGATGGAGAAGGCTACCATCGTACTCACAGATTCGGGTGGTATTCAGGAGGAGGCTCCAGGATTGGGTAAGCCTGTGCTCGTGATGCGTGATACTACGGAAAGACCGGAGGCTTTGGCCAGCGGAACAGTTCACCTGGTAGGTACCGACTACCAGAAGATTATGGATGAAGTAAGTACCCTGCTGGAAGATGAAAATGCCTACGAAAAGATGTCGAAGGCTGTGAACCCTTATGGAGACGGTAAGGCTTGCGAGAGAATCGTGAAGATACTCGCTGAATAAATAAAAGTAAAACAAATTAAAATTAAATGATATGATTAATGTAATAGGTTTAGGTTACATCGGTTTGCCTACAGCCTTGATGATGGCTGCACACGGTGTAGAGGTGATTGGTACTGACTATAACAAGGAGTTGGTGGATACTTTGAATGCTGGTCATACTACTTTCAAGGAGGATGGACTGGATGAACTTTTCCAGAATGCGCTGAAGGCAGGTATCAAGTTTACCACAGAGTATCAGAAGACGGATATGTATATCGTGTCTGTGCCTACCCCATACGACAAGTTTTCTAAGAAAGTAGATGCCTGCTATGTTGTTGCAGCCATCAAGGATGTGATGAAGGTATGCCCTAAGGGTGCTACGGTTGTCATTGAATCTACCGTAAGTCCGGGTACTATCGACAAGTTTGTCCGTCCAGTGGTAGAGGAGAATGGTTTCGTTATCGGTGAAGATATCAATCTGGTGCATGCTCCTGAGCGTATCATCCCTGGTAATATGGTATATGAGCTGCTGCATAACAATCGTACCATCGGTGCTGACTCTAAGGAGATTGGCGAGAAGGTGAAGGAATACTACAAGAGTTTCTGCCAGGGTGAAATCGTGGTTACGGATATCCGTTCGGCAGAAATGACCAAGGTGGTGGAGAATACCTTCAGAGCTGTAAACATCGCCTTTGCCAACGAATTGTCTCGTATCTGCCGTCACGATAATATGGATGTGTATGAAATCATCAAGATCTGCAACATGCATCCTCGTGTGAATATCCTGCAGCCTGGTCCGGGCGTGGGTGGTCACTGTATCTCTGTGGATCCTTGGTTCCTGGTGGGTGATTACCCTCAGTAGGCTAAGGTAATCGACGAGTCTATGAAGACCAATGATTCACAGCCTACATTCGTATTGAACCGCATCTATGAGATTATGAAGGAGAACGGTATCACAGACAACCGTCGTGTAGGTCTCTATGGCTTAACCTATAAGGAGAATGTGGACGACTATCGTGAGTCGCCTACCTTGCAGCTCCTTGAGGCACAGGAAAGACATCTGGCTAGACCATTGAAGTGTTATGATCCTTTCCTGGAGAATCATAAGATTGCTGAGAATCAGTTTGATAATTTCGAAGACTTCCTGAAGGATATTGATATGGTGGTAATCATGGTGAAGCACGACCATATCAAGCAGAACTGGGATAAACTCAAGGGTAAGGTGGTAATGGATTGCTTCAATATCTGTCCACTGGAGGGAGTTTATCATATCTAATCCCCTTTTTATGGAAACCATTTACTTATATATGATAGGTGCATTCATCGTGGCGGTGGCTATCGCCATGATGGTGCTACCTAATATTCTTCTGATATCTCATAAGAAAAGATTGTTTGACATGCCTGACGAGAGAAAGGTGCATCATGCGCCGATACCAAGGCTGGGCGGTCTTGCTTTCTTCCCCGTGATGCTGATTACCATGGGTGGGCTGGTGCTGATAGCCTATTTGTTGGGATATAACAGCAAATCCATGCAGGGGGAAGTGCCTTATGAGTTCCTCGCCCTGCTGGTGGGGAGCATGATGCTCTTCCTGGTGGGCCTTGCCGATGATCTCATCGGAGTGGGGTATAAGAAGAAGTTCATAGTGCAGATATTGGCGGCGAGCCTGCTCGTGGCTTCGGGCGTATGGATCAAGTCGCTCGACGGTCTCTTCGGGGTGTATCAGGTTTCACCATGGTTCGGCATGCCGTTTACCGTGCTCATCGTGGTGTATGTTACCAATGCCATCAACCTGATTGACGGCATCGACGGTCTGGCTTCGGGGCTCTGTGCCATCTCGCTGGTGGCTCTGGCGGGGCTGCATATCTGGCTGGGACTGTACTCCTATGCCCTGCTGTGTATCTCGGCTCTGGGTGTGATCATCCCGTTCTGGTATTATAATGTGTTTGGAAACGAGATGAGGGGCAGGAAGCTCTTCATGGGCGATTCGGGATCGCTGTCGCTGGGATATATCATCAGCTTCCTGATGATTCACCTGAGTACGGTGGATGTGCATCCCCGTGCCGTGAGCGACTATAACATGGTGCTGGCGTTTACCACCATGCTGGTGCCGCTGCTCGACGTGGTGAGAGTGGTGGGCCACCGGCTGAGAAACAAGAAGAACCCGTTCTTGCCGGACAAGAACCATATCCATCACAAGCTGCTGAGATGTGGGCTGAAAGTGAGACAGGTGATGGTAAGCATCTGTCTGCTCTCGCTGATGTTTATCCTGATCAATGTGGCGCTGATAGGGGATATCAACATCACGTATATCCTGGGTATAGATATCGTGGTATGGATTGTGTTCCACCTTATCCTGGATGTCATCCTACACACCAGAAGGTCGAAACTGGAAATATAATTCTCTAAATATAAATACAAGATATTCCCGGCTCGGAGATTCTATGGAATCTCTAGGCCGGGATTTTTGCGTTTGTGGGGGGGGGAGTGGTGCTTTATGGGGAAAAGGTTATATGGGTGTAATGTGTAAAAATATATAAAAAGATAAAGTAAGAAGTGCATTTTTGAGTTTTATTGCGTAACTTTGCATTTGAACATTCATTATTATAGATATGCCTAAGGTAAGAATTAAAAATATAGGCCCAATTGTTGATACGGGAGACATCGCTTTGTCTGCCGTAATGCTTATTGTGGGTAAACAGTCTTCGGGAAAAAGTACCTTTATGAAAATATTGTGCTTCTGTCGTTGGATAGAAAAGCGAATCATGCTTGATGGCGAGAATCTGCTGAAGAAATATACTCATTATGGCCGCTTCCTGAAAGAGCTGAAGAAGTTTCATCGTTTCGATGATGCTTTCTTTATTGCCGATTCTTATATCTTTTATGATGGTGATTGCCTTACCATCGAGATGAATGGCGTGAAGGCGAATGTGAAAATCAGAAAGAAAGCGAATTTCAAAACTGAACGCTATAATGCGAAACTGAGTTTTATTCCTTCGGAGCGCAATCTGGTTTCGGCTATCCAGAACATTGATAAGGTGTATCGCTCCTCTGATTATGATTCGATCTTTAATTATCTCCTGGAATACCAGGAGGCGAAGAAGGAATATGATATCAAGCATCCGCTGAGGATTCCCTTTGATGATAATATGAAATATTATTATGATAATGTTACGGATACTGACAGAATCGTGTTGGAGAAAGCGGGCAGAACGATAGCGCCTGTTTATGCTTCCAGCGGTATCCAGTCGGCTTTGCCTTTGGCTGTACTTGTGGATTATGTGACCGGACAGGTGGGGAAGATTCCTAAGTCGAGCCTTACTGATTTAACGAGTCTGGTGGCAAAGATTGTGCTTGATGATGAGAATAAGGAAATCAGTGCGGATGATGTGATTAAGGGAACTAAGATGTATAGATATAAATTCGCCCAGCTGTATATTGAGGAGCTAGAGGAAAATCTGTTCCCGAAGTCGCAGTTTGCGATGGTGAAGGAGATTGTGAAAAATATCAAGAAGGCTTATGAGCAGTCGGGGACAAATAGTTATGTGGTTATGACCACACATAGTCCGTATGTGCTGACTTCTCTGAATGTGCTGATGAAGGCTGCGATGGCTAAGGAAAAAATGCCGGATGAGAAAATGGGGGATATGTTGGAATATGCAATCCCGATTTCATGGTATTCGGCATACTGCATGACGGATGAAGGAAAAATGGAGAATATCGTGGATGATGAATACCATTTCATCATGGGTGATTATCTTGATTCTCTTTCTGATGAAATATCTGAATTATCTTCTGAACTTGATGAGATGATATATGGCAATGAATAATAATTTTTTGGCAGGTTATCTGGCTGAAAAGGAAGTTAGAAAATGTCCGAAAATCAGTCTGAAGGAGCGTTCGACAGTTTATTTGCTGAACTTTGTTCCTCCGATGGATTGTGTGGCTTATCAAGTAGATGATAACATTATAAAAGGTGCAGATAAGGACAAGTGTGACAAGCTTATTGTTGCAACAACCGATACGGATGAAAGAGTAAGTGTGTTTGTTGAACTGAAAGGTTCTGATGTGGCTCATGCTGTGAAACAGCTTGATGCAACATTATCTTTTCCCCTGTTTGCTCGAAACAGAACGAAATGGACGAAAGCTAGGATTGTTGCAAATAAAATTCCTGCAAACACAGGAAGGTCTGTTGTTGAAAGAGCGAAAGTTGATTTCCGCAGAAAGTATAATTGTGAATTAATCTGTTTGAAGTCTGGTCAGCCTGACTTTTTGAGGCAAGACAAACTGAAATAGATTTCATTAGATAGCATTTGGTTATGGCAAGAAAATTATATCCTATAGGAATTCAGACATTTGAGGAAATCCGCAAGTTGGACAACCTCTATATCGACAAGACGGAATACATCTATCGTATGACACATACCGATGGAAAGTATTTCTTCTTGAGTCGCCCACGCCGTTTCGGCAAGTCGCTGCTGGTTTCTACCTTCCAAAGTTATTTCGAGGGTAAGAAGGAACTCTTCGAGGGGCTTGCCATCGAGAAACTGGAGAAGGAGTGGAATACTTATCCCGTGCTGCACTTCAGCCTGGCTGGAGGCAAACATATGGAGAAGGAACAGCTGGATCAATACCTCTTATATATATTGAAGGAAAATGAGGATAGGTTTGGAGTGGATTGTGATTCTCCAGCCCCAAACGTTCGTTTGCTCAACTTGATAAGAACAGTTACTGCAAAGACTGGCAAGCAGGCGGTGGTGCTCATCGATGAATATGATGCACCGCTTCTGGATGTGGCTCATGAGAAGGAAAAACTCGATGTTTTGCGCAATACGATGCGCAATTTCTACAGTCCCTTGAAAGATTGCGAGCCATTGCTCCGATTTGTCTTCCTGACGGGCATCACGAAGTTCTCGCAACTCAGCATCTTCAGTGAGCTGAACAATATCAAAAATGTGAGCATGGACGAGCCTTACGCTGGCATCTGCGGCATCACCAAGGAGGAAATGTTGACCCAGATGAGCGATGACATCGATGCTCTTGCTGAGCATCTGGAACTGAGCAGGGAGGAGACCATCCAGGAGCTGAAAGACCATTATGATGGTTATCACTTCTGCTGGCCATCGCCTGATGTCTTCAATCCTTACAGTTTGCTGAATTGCTTTGCTGATGGCAGAATGGATGATTACTGGTTCGGATCGGGCACACCTACCTATCTCATCAATATGATGAGAAAGTATGAATTCCTGCCTGCAGACCTTGGCGAGGCCATAGAGGTGGGCAAGAAGGACTTTGATGCCCCCACAGAAACGATGACCACCATCGTACCTTTGCTCTATCAGAGTGGATATGTCACCATCAAGGGATATGACAAGCCTACAAAATTGTACCTGTTGGCATTGCCTAACCAGGAGATTAGGGTGGGGCTATATGGAAGTCTCTTGCCTCATTATCTGACGGATAAGTCGGCGAAGGCTAACACGACCATTGCCAAGATGTCGGTATTGGTAAAGAAGGGGGATATGGATGCTGCCTTCTGCCTGCTGAACGACTTTCTGGAGACGGTGCCTTACTGCGACAATACCCACTACGAGGGACATTGGCAGCAGACGCTCTACATCATGTTCGCCCTGCTCACTAGCTATGATATCCTCGTGGAGCAGCATACGGCAAAGGGCAGAATCGATATCACGATGGAGACTGCTGATACCATCTACGTGATGGAGCTGAAGTTCAACAAGAGTGCCGAGGAGGCTCTCGCCCAGATAGAGGCAAAACACTATGCCGATGCTTTCAAGATGAGCGGCAAGAAGGTGGTGAAGATAGGCTTGAACTTCTCGGTGAAGGACGAGGTGAACAGCCTGGAATGGAAAATAGTATCTTGAATGAACATCCCCCATTCTTACTTTGATGTAAGGGTGGGGGATGCTTTTTTGTTCAAAATAGATTTCTATTCGTTTAGTTTTTGTTTTTTCTTGCGAAAATGTGAGGGAGATTCGATGTTTATTCGTATTTTTGTAGGCGAATACATAAAACAACATCAAAATATAAAAGTATGAAACTGAACGACATTCTTTCTGAAAACTTTCAGGCTGCAGAATGGGAAGCTAAAGGTTATCAGCTTCCTCATTATGATATTGCAGCAGTTGCCAAGAAGACTCACGATGAGCCTACTTGGGTTCACTTTGGCGCAGGAAACATCTTCCGTGCGTTCCCTGCCGCTATCCTCAACGATGCTCTCAACACCGGTAAGTACGACCGTGGCGTCATCGTGGCGGAAAGCTTCGACTACGAAATCATCGACAAGGCTTATCGCCCTTACCATAACCTCTCGCTCCTGGTGAGCCTCCAGTCTAACGGCACCATCGAGAAGAAGGTCATCGCTTCTATCACGGAGAGTCTGAAGGCTGATAAGCAGTTTGGTGAGGATTGGGCTCGCTTGGTTCAGATTTTCCAGGCACCGAGTCTGCAGATGGTTACCTTTACCATTACAGAGAAGGGTTATTCCTTCAACGAGGCTGACCTTGCACGCGGTCTCGACGCAGTCTTCGCTATGGGTAAGCTCACTGCGCTCCTCTACGAGAGATTCAAGGCGGGCAAGCTGCCGGTTACCCTTCAGTCAACTGATAACTGCTCTCACAATGGTGACCACGTGAAGGCGGGCGTGAAGGCGTATGCCGAGCGCTGGGTGAAGGATGGCATCGTGGAGGCTGACTTCCTGGATTACATTAATGATGACAAGAAGGTGACTTATCCTTGGTCTATGATCGACAAGATTACGCCTCGTCCTCATGAGAAGGTGCAGGCGATGCTGGCTGAGGATGGTTTTGAGGATAATGATACCATCATCACTGAGAAGCATACCTTTACCGCTCCTTTCGTGAATGCAGAGGAAGTGCAGTATCTCGTTTGCGAGGATACCTATACCAACGGCCGTCCGCCATTGGAGTTGGGTGGTGCGCTCTATACAACCCGCAAGACCGTGGATGAGGTGGAGACCATGAAGGTGACTACCTGTCTGAATCCGCTACATACGGCGATGTCTATCTATGGCTGCATGCTCGACTATACCCTGATTTCTGCCGAGATGGCAGATGAGGACCTGCGTGCCTTTATCCAGAAAATCGGTTATATCGAGGCAATGCCGGTGGTTACAGACCCAGGCGTATTGAACCCATACGAGTTTATCGGCACCGTAATCAACAAGCGTCTGCCTAATCCTTTCATGCCAGATGCTCCTCAGCGCATTGCTACCGATACCAGTCAGAAACTCTCTATCCGTTTCGGTGAGACCATCAAGAAGTATATCGACCGTGGTCTCGACAAGAGCAATCTGGTGCTGATTCCATTGGTATTGGCAGGTTACGCCCGCTATCTCAAGGCATTGGATGATAACCTGAAGCCATTTGAGCCATCTTCCGACCCATTGCTGGCAGAACTCCAGACCATCGTGGCTCCTCTGGAGGTAGGCAAGGCGGATCAGGACTACTCTTGCCTGAAGAATCTCTATTCTCGCAAGGATGTGTTCGGTCTGGATCTCTACGAGGCTGGATTCGGTGAGCAGATAGAAGGCATGGTGAAGGAACTCTTCGCCGGCAAGGGTGCCGTAAGACAGACATTGCACAAGTACGTTGCTGCAAGATAATTCATTTTTTTTTGATTTAACCAATACATTATATATAAAGATATATGGAAAGAACATGGCGCTGGTTTGGCAAGAAGGATAAGATTACGCTTGCCCAGCTGAAACAGATAGGTGTAGAGGGCATCGTGACTGCATTGCACGATGTGCCTCTGGGTGAGGTTTGGACTCGTGAGAAGATTCACGAACTGAAGGAGTATATCGAGTCTTATGGTATGAAATGGAGCGTGGTGGAGTCGCTGCCGGTGGTGGAGACTCTGAAGTATGGCGGTCCTGACCGTGACCATCAGATTGAGGTGTATAAGGAGAGTCTGAGAAACCTGGGCGAGGAAGGCATCAAGTGCATCTGCTACAACTTCATGCCGGTTTTGGACTGGGCACGTACCGATTTGGCACACGAGAATCCTAACGGAGCCAACAACCTCTATATGAATTGGGGCGAGTTTGCCTACTTCGACATCTATATCCTGCAGCGTGAGGGTGCCCGTGAGGACTGGGCTACCTTCTCTAAGGAGCACAAGTGGGGCAGAGACCTCGTGGCTGAGGCTGATGAAATCAAGAAGACTTCTACACCAGAGCAGGATCATGCCTTGGTAGAGAACATCATCATCAAGACCCAGGGCTTTGTTTCTGGTAACTTCAGCGAGGGTGACTCGGCTCCTGTACAGAAGTTCCGCGACCTGCTGAAGCTTTACGATGGCATCGACAAAAAGAAGCTGCAGGAGAATATGAAATACTGGCTGGAGGCAATCATGCCTATCTGCGATGAGTATGACATCAACATGTGCGTACATCCTGATGATCCTCCTTATCCTGTATTTGGATTGCCTAGAATCATCGGCCGTGCCGAGGATATCCAGTGGATGCTGGATGCCGTGCCTAACAAGCACAACGGTCTGACATTCTGTGCAGGTTCCTTCTCTGCCGGTGAGCACAACGACTGTGTAGCCATGGCGAAGCAGTTTGCCGACCGCACTCACTTCGTTCACCTGCGTTCCTGCTACATCTTCCCTGACGGTAACTTCACCGAAGCTTCTCACCTGGGTGGACGTGGCCATCTGATTGAGCTTTGCCGCATCTTCGAGAAGGCGGAGCACGAGGGTAAGTGCAATTCGGGTCGCCGATTGCCTATGCGAGTAGATCATGGCATGACCTTCACCGATGAGCCAGGTGGTGTGTTTGATGAGAGCAACCACGGCCACAATGCCGGTTACACCCTCCTGGGCCGCATGTTTGCCATGGGCCAGATTCAGGGCGTCATCGCTACCGTGGATGATGAGCTGGGCATTGAGTACAAGCAGCCGGGATTTTATGATTAGTTGATAATTTATAATTTTAGGCTTAGTTTATAGTTATAGGCTTAGGCTATTTAGTGATTTGAAATTCAGGTTAGATAAAATACGAAAAAGGCTAGCGTGCGTTTTTGCATGCTAGCCTTTTTTTGTGCTGAGTTTTTTTTGCTATTGGCTAAATGTGCCGCTCATTATAGCCAATAATACTTAAAAATAGGTGCTATTGGCTAAAAGTTATATAAGAATTAGCCAATAATTGCTTTTTTCTTGCTATTTTTGCAGATGGTTAGAAATTAAAGCAGGAGAATAAGAAGATGAAGAATAATATCATAGGCAGAAAGAGTGAACAAGATACCTTGGCGCGTATTTACGAGTCAAGGCAGTCGGAATTTGTGGCTGTATGCGGACGCCGCAGAGTGGGGAAAACGTTTCTTGTGCGCGAATATTTTGAGCAGGAAATGGTGTTTCAGACATCAGGATTGGCGGGAGGAACCACACTGGAGCAGTTGAAAAATTTCTTTTATACGCTTCGACGTTACGACAGGAATGTAACCTCTGTTCCCCACGACTGGCTCGATGCTTTCGAAATGCTTATCACTTATCTTGATTCTTTAAACGGGATAGAACGCAAGGTGGTTTTTCTCGACGAACTGCCTTGGATGGATACTGCGGGTTCTAATTTTATTTCAGCCTTGGAGCATTTCTGGAATGGATGGGCTTCGGCACGTCGCGACATCGTTCTCATTGTCTGTGGCTCTGCCACTTCCTGGATGATGGATAAACTCATCAATAACCATGGTGGACTTTATGGTCGCCTTACCCATCGCCTTTTCCTGCAGCCTTTTTCTCTTGGGGAGTCGGAAGCTTTCCTGAAGACTAAGGGGATGATGTTGTCCAGATATGAACTGGCAGAACTTTATATGATATTGGGAGGAATCCCATATTATCTGAACCTTTTTGATGAGCGATTAAGTTTGGCTCAGAATATAGACCGTTTGCTGTTCAATCCCAATGGTCAGTTGTACAATGAGTTTACGATTCTCTATCGCTCTCTGTTTAAGGATTCTGAGGCATACGTCAAGGTGGTAGAATGCCTGAACGAGCGTGGCTATGGTATGATGCGCTCGGAAATAGCCGATGCCACCGGGATGAAGTCGGGCAAATCGTTGACCACGATTCTCGACAATCTGGAATCCTGCGGTTTCATCAGAAAGTATGTCAACTATGGCTGCTCCACCCGAAAGTCTCTCTATCAGTTGGTAGATTTCTTCACCTTGTTCTATTTCCGTTTCCTGCGCGATAGTTCATTCCGTAATCTTCTGTATTGGAGTAAGTTGCAGCGCACGCCCCGTTTTTATGCCTGGGCTGGAGTCTCTTTCGAGATATTGGCGATGAATCATATCGACCGGGTGAAGCAGCGGTTGGGAATTTCTGGTGTGGCTACCCAGTTGTATTCCTGGCGAAGCAAGAGTGATACCGGATCGGCGGAGCGGGCAGCCCAGATAGACATGGTGATAGAGCGTGGTGACAATACCATCAATCTTTGCGAAATGAAGTTTTCGGAAAGTGAGTTTGCCATCAATAAGGATTACGAGAAGATTCTGAGAAACAAAATCGTCCGTTTTATGGAGGAAACGAAGACCCGAAAGTCGATACAGCTGACATTTATCAGCAGTTATGGTCTTCAGCGGAATATGTATTCGGGCATTGCCCAGAATGAAGTGGTGCTCAATGATTTGTTTTGAGCTCCACTTCCTCCACATACTTCACCAGTGAATCCTTGCCGTTGAGCAGGTAGTAATCCACTCTAACCACGTGGTTGATGTCAGCATTACCCTTCACCTTCACGTGGCGGGTCTTGCCGAATATCATCGTATCACGACGGGAAGGGTAGGAGACGAGCTGGATCATGTCCTTGGTGGAACCACTGCCTATGTAGTAGATGCCCACACTATCCTTGCCTGCCTTGATTGCCGCCATCTTCGCCATCTTCTTGGCGTGGATAGCTGATGTATCTTCCGGATAAAACTCACTGGCGGCTACGGTATCGCCGTCATGCTGGTCGGGTGCAAACTTACAGCTTGTACTGGTTGTTGTGATAAAAGTTGTGGCAGCCAGAGCTGCCACAAAGCATAAAATTTTCTTCATTATTATTTTGAATTAATCGATTACATTTGTACAATCACCTCGTGCTTGCCTTCCAGGCAAGGAACGATGGTGCCATCGATGACCTTTCCATCTACGGTAATCTGCTTCACGCCTTTCTCCCTTCCTTCTGGGTTCTTTACCACGATGTGGTATTCGCCACCACGGAACTTGCGGGTTACCTCGTATTCATGGGCGGTGCTTGGCAGACATGGGTCGATGTTCAATCCCTCGTAATCCGGTTTGATGCCGAGGATGAATTCAGACACGGTGTACCACATCCAGGCGGCTGTACCTGTTAACCAGGAGTTCTTGCCCTCGCCAGGCTTGGCGGCATCCTTGCCGGCTACCATCTGGCAGTTGACGTATGGCTCCACCTTGTGCAGGGTCTGGTATTTCTCCTCTACATAACTTGGCAGAATCTTGGTATAATGGTTCCAGGCATCATTGCCACGTCCGGCAACGGTTTCGCCGATGATGACCCAAGGGTTGTTGTGGCAGAAGATGCCGGCATTCTCCTTGTAACCTTCAGGATAGGATGAAATCTCGCCCATCTCTACATGATAGGTGGTGTAGGCTGGGTTGTTCAGCACCATTCCGTGCTCGCACTCCAGGCGCTCCTTGGCGCTATCCAGTGCCTTGGCACAGAGGCCTTCTTCCAGTCCGATGCCAGCCATGGTACACCAGCCCTGACTCTCGATGAAGATCTTGCCTTCCTCGTTCTCATTGCTGCCTATCTTGTTGCCGAAGAAATCGTAGGCACGGAGGAACCATTCGCCGTCCCAGCCATGCTGCTTCACGGCTTCGCTCATTGCATCTACCGCTTGCTGCATGCGATCGGCTTCTACCAGGTAATCTTCCTCGGCAACTCCGGCTATCTCTCCTTCGCGGCAGTTGGATGCCTCCTTGGCAAGCTGCTTGCAGAGGGCGATGTAATCCTTGCCGGTAACAACAAACAGTCCGGCAATCATCAAGCTCTCAGCCTTGCTGCCTTCGCCCTTGTTCTCGGTGGTCTGGAAGCTCTCGTTCGGATCCCAGGAGAAGCAGTTCAGGTTCAGACAGTCGTTCCAGTCGGCTCTGCCGATGAGTGGAAGCTTATGCGGACCCAGGTTGTTGATGACGTGGTTCATCGAAATCTTCAAGTGTTCGAAGAGACTTACCTCGCTGCCTGACTGGTTATCGAATGGTACCTGCTCGGAGAGGATGGAGAAATCTCCCGTCTCCTTGATGTAGGCTACGGTTCCGAAAATGAGCCAGCAAGGGTCATCGTTGAAACCGCCACCGATATCGTTGTTGCCACGCTTGGTGAGTGGCTGATACTGGTGATAGCAGCCGCCGTTTGGGAACTGGGTGCTGGCGATGTCGATGATGCGCTGGCGGGCACGGGTAGGTATCTGATGAACGAAGCCTACGAGGTCCTGGTTGGAATCACGGAAGCCCATGCCTCTGCCGATGCCGCTCTCGAAGAAGCTTGCAGAACGCGACATGCAGAAGGTTATCATACACTGATACTGGTTCCAGATGTTCACCATGCGGTCGAGCTTGTCGTTTCCGCTCTTCACGGTGAATATGTTCAGCAGGTTATCCCAGTACTGGTTGAGTTCAGCGAAGGCTGCATCCACCTTTTCAGTGGTATCGAACTTCTTGATGAGCTGATATGCCTTCTCCTTGTTGATCACCTTCTTGGCAGAGAACTTCTTGTCCTGTTCGTTTTCTACGTATCCCAGAAGGAAGATGAGGTCGCGGCTTTCGCCCGGCTGCAGGGTTACCTCTATATAATGTGATGCGATAGGGCTCCATCCGTGGGCAAAACTGTTGCGTGGCTTGCCTTCCATCACGGCTTCCGGCTCGGCAAACTCGTTGTAGAGTCCGATGAAGCTTTCACGGTCGGTATCGTAGCCCTGAATCTCGGTATTCACGGTGTAGAAAGCGTAGTGGTTGCGGCGCTCACGGTACTCCGTCTTGTGATAGAGGGTAGATTCTTCTACCTCCACTTCGCCCGTAGAGAAGTTGCGCTGGAAGTTCTCCATATCGGTAGCGGCATTCCAAAGGCACCATTCCGCAAAGGAGAACACCTTGAGGGTCTTTACTTCCGCAGTCTGATTCTTCAGCGTCATCTTCTGGACTTCAGCCCAGGTATGGAGTGGAACGAAGAAGAGAACGCTTGCCTCCACCCCGTTCTTGCTGCCCGTGATGCGGGTATAGTTCATGCCGTGGCGGCACTCATAGCTGTCGAGTGGCGTCTTGCATGGTTTCCAGCCTGGATTCCAGACGGTATCGCCATCCTTGATGTAGAAGTAGCGCCCACCGTTGTCCATAGGTACCCCGTTGTAGCGATAGCGGGTGAGACGACGGAACTTGGCATCCTTATAGAAAGAATACCCACCTGCTGTGTTGGAGATAAGCGAGAAGAAATCCTCGTTACCCAAATAGTTGATCCAAGGCCATGGGGTCTTTGGGTCAGTAATCACGTACTCGCGATTGGCGTCATCAAAATGACCATACTTTTTCTCTACCATTGTTTTTTTAATGTTTATTTTTAGAATTTTTGCATGAATTTGGTGCAAAGATACTAAAAAGTTTCAGTTTATAGGTTAGAAAACAGATATTTTTTGTATTTTTGCATTGAAAAGTTTGATGTTTAACAATTTGCGATTAACATAACATACAATTGGCTTATGAAAAGAAACATTATAACACTCCTCATAACCGTGTTTGCCATGCTGCAAGCAACGGCTCAAACCTACGACAACTTGTGGAAGCAAGCTGATATCATCGCTCAGAAGGATCAGCCCAAGAGCGAGATTGGGGTGATGAAGAAAATCATCTCCAAGGCTACGGCGGCGAAAGACTACGGCCAGCTGCTGGCGGCAGAGATAAGGCAGGCGATACTCTGGAGAGAGATTTCGCCCGACTCGCTGACGCCCAATGTGAAGCGGATAGAAACGGAAGCACTGAAAGCGAAAGATCCCGTGCTGAAGGCTGTGAGATATGCCGTGCTCGGCAAGGTGTATAGGGAGGTGAATGGGAAGAAGAGCGAGGAGTTCTTCAAGAAAGCCCTGGAGCAGCCTGAGCTTCTTGCCAGGAATGCTTCTTCCGGGTATGTGCCGCTGACGCTGAAGGGGGTGGATGGCAGTTCGTTCAACAATGATCTGCTGCATCTCATCGGTTTCGAGGCAGACAGCAAGGAATCGTATCTGCTGATGTACACCTATTATAATAAGGTGGAAAATCGGGGTGCAGCCTGTCTCTGTGCCTACAAGCTTATCGAGAAATACCGCCAGGATGACGTAAGAGAGGTCAGAAAGTCGAAGTATCTGAATACCATCGACTCGCTCATCCACGTCTATCAGGATATTCCGGAGGCAGGCGAACTTGCCGTGGAGCATTTCCGCTTCATGGAAGGTGCTACCGATGCCAAACCGCTGGATAAGCTCAACTATATCAACTATGCACTGAATAGATGGGGCGGATGGTCGAGAATGAATGTGCTGAGGAATGCGCAGAAGCGACTCACCGAACCGATGTTCCAGGTGCAGGATATGCCATTGGTGCTTCGCCCTTCGGAAAAAAAGTGGGTGCATCTGAATGTGCGCAATCTCCAGAATCTGAACATTCGGCTTTCCCGTCTCAATATCACAGCGGATAATGAATATGATGCCCAGAATGAGGCAACCTATAAGATGCTCCTGAAGAAGACCACGAAGCTGCATCAGAAGGATTTCAGCCGCAACTACTATGGTCGTCCGGATTACGAAGAGGTAAAGGATTCCATCGAAATCGGTGGCAATCTGCCGCTGGGTGCCTATCTGATGGAGGTGACTTCGGATAATACAGGCATTGCTCCGCAGCGAGAACTCTTCTATGTCAGCAATCTGGCGGTGATGATCCAGCAGTTGCCTGATGACAGGCATCGCTATGTGGTGGTGAATGCTACCGACGGTCAACCTGTTCCTGGTGCGAAGATAGTGCTCTATGACAGAAACTATGACGACAAGACGGGCAAGTTCAAGAGAGTCATTCATGCCCGAATGACGACAGATGACCAGGGCGAGGCTTATTTCAAGAATGTGGATGGAAACGTCTTGATTTCCACCAGCAATGACAAGTTTACGCCTGCCAAGGATATCTACCTCTCACGTGCCCGCTATTACGAGAAGAAGGATGATGAAACGAAATATCAGCTGTTTACCGACCGTGCCATCTATCGTCCGGGCCAGAAGGTGCATGCCACTGCCGTTTCCTATATCGTGAAGAAAGGCCTGGATGCCAGTGTGCCGGGAAAGAGCATGGAACTGAAGTTTATCCTGAGGGATGCCAACTGGAAGCAGGTGGCTGAGCAGAAGGCTACAACCGACGAATATGGTACGGCATCTGTGGATTTCGAATTGCCTCAAGGTGGACAGACAGGTATGTATCATGTATCCGTGAATAACCGAGCTAACAGTTCCTTCCGTGTGGAGGAATACAAGCGTCCAACCTTCGAGATTACCTTCCCGAAGGTGAACGAGAAATATAACTGGGGCGACACCGTAGTGGTGAAGGCTTCGGCAAAGACCTACGCCGGTGTACCAGTGCAGGGCGCCAAAGTGGAGTATCAGGTGACCCGCAGAAACCAGCTCTGGTGGTGGGGCGCAGGCTCTGCCGGACAGTTGGTGAAGACTGACAGTTGCGTGACTCGTGAGGACGGAACCTTCGACGTGGAGATTCCGCTGGAGGCTTCTTTGTCAGGAAAAGACGAGGCTGATAGGAGCGATTTCATGCGCATCGCCCGTTTCTTCAACTTCGAGGTCTCAGCCATCGTTACCGACATCAGCGGTGAGAGCCACGAGGGCGTGATGAGTCTGCCTTTGGGCACCAAGCCAACCATCCTCACGGTGAATCTTCCTAAGCGTATTGAGACAGACAGTCTGAAGACGGTGACCTTTGCTTACCGCAATGCCAGCGGTATGGAGATATCCAGCAACCTGAAGTACCGCATCGACAAGGGCGAATGGAAGGATGCCGAGGCGAATGCGCCGATTTCTATGGCTATATTGCCATCAGGTGTGCATGAGATGGAGGCAATCTGCGGACAAGACACCCTGCAGCAGAAGTTCACCCTCTTCAGCATCAAGGATACCCATCCGATGGAGCCAACCACTGAATGGTATTATCAGACGGCGAAGACCTTCCCGCGTGATGGAAAACCGGTATATGTGCAGGTGGGTTCTTCTGAAAACGGAGCGCACATCGTTTATTCCATCATCGCTGGCAACAAACTGCTGGAGAAGGGTGCCTGGGAGTTGGGCGACAGCATCGTTACCCTGCCATTCACCTACAAGCCGGAATATGCTTCGGGTGTGGTGATTAATTATAGTTTCGTGAAGAATGGCGAATGCTATACCAGAAAAATCAGCATCGCCCGTCCTTTGCCGGAGAAGAAGTTGAACATCACCTGGAAGACTTTCCGCGACCGTCTCACTCCGGGACAGAAGGAGAAGTGGACCTTGCAGATTACGACTCCCGACGGCAAGTCAGCCAAGGCACAGCTGATGAGTGTGCTTTATGACAAGTCGCTCGACCAGTTGGCTGAACATACCTGGGAAATGTCGCTGGGATTCAGCCAGTGGTTGCCAGACTGCTATTGGAAGAGCAATCTGAAGTATTATGAGATGGGATTGGCTGGTACTTATCCTACCAAGTATTATGATGAAAAGGAGTTGGATGTGGATCAGTTTGATGGCAAATACTTTAGCTATTATGGTTATATGCAAGCTGTGGAACTGAGCAAGTTGGAACGTTCTTCTGGCGGAACCGTTGAGTCTGTTCGTATACAGAAAGACGAGCTGGTACGAGAAGAAGCGAAAGTCATGAGAATTCGTGGTTCTAAGATGGCTCGTGTCGGTGCTTTTGCTCCATCTGTCAACAAGGTTTTTGATGTAGTAGAGGAGATGCCGCAGTTTGCTGGCGGTTCAGGCTCAGACGCAGGACAGTTCCTCGACAAGGTTCAGATTCGTGAAAACCTGAACGAGACCGCCTTCTTCTATCCTGCCTTGGAGAGCGACAACCAGGGCAATGTGGCTATCAATTTCACCCTGCCGGAGAGCGTGACTACCTGGAAGTTTATGGGCTTGGCGCACGACAAGGAGATGAGAAACGGCTGTCTGGTTGATGAGGCTGTGGCTCAGAAAACCGTGATGGTACAGCCTAACATGCCTCGATTCCTGCGTGAAGGCGACAAAAGTTGCATCGTGGTGAAACTCTTCAACACTTCTGACAAGAAGGTGAGCGGCAATGCCCGCATGCAGATTCTGGATGCCGAAACCCAGAAGGTGGTTTGGCAGAAGACCCAGGGCTATCGTATCGATGCCGAGGGTTCTGCTACCGTCTCCTTTGATGTCCAGGGACTGAAAGAAGGCGTATATATTGATAAGGTGGTGGCTGCCGGTAATGGCTACAGCGATGGTGAACAGCATTACCTGCCGGTTTTGAGCAACCGTGAACTCGTGGTGAACACCCTGCCTATCACCCTGCATCAGAAGGGTGAGCAGAACTTCGACCTGAGCAAACTCTTCCTGAACAAGGAGGGTAAGCAGGCGAAGGGAGCAGAGGATGCGAAGGTGACCGTGGAATATACCAACAATCCAAGTTGGCTGATGGTGAAGGCGCTGCCTGCTATCAGTAATCCGGATGAGGAGGATGCCATTTCGCTGATGTCTGCCATCTACGCCAATACCATCACCACCCATATCCAGAAGCATCTCTCGCTGGAAAAACAGCCAGAGCAGAATCTCTCTCAGGAGACCATTCGCTTACAGAATCAGGTGGAGAAGCTGAAGAAGTTGCAGAACCCTAACGGTTCCTTCTCCTGGTGGAAGGGCATGAAGGGTAGCCGATATATGACAACGTCGGTAGCCGAAATGATGGTTCGTCTGAATGCCGTTGCCGGTGTTCAGAAATCCACCGCCAAGATGCTGACTTCCGCCATTGATTATCTCTCCTGGCAGACAGCTCAGGAAGTAAGAGAAATGAAGAAGCAGGAGGAGAAAAAGCAGAAGGTGAATCCTAGCGAACAGGCGCTGCATTATCTCTACATCCTCTCGATGGATGGCAGAAAGATGAAGCAGGATCTGGAGCAGGATAAGGCTTATCTCCTGGAAAAGATGTCGAAGATGACCGGCGATTTCACCATCTATGGCAAGGCACGTGCTGCCGTGGTGCTCGCCAAGAACTGCCAGCAGAATGCCGATTACCGCGAAAAGGCAGGCGAATATCTGCAGAGCGTGAACGAATATGCCGTTTATCGCGAGGAGATGGGCCGTTACTACGATACCCGCAAGGCATTGTACAGCTGGAGAAACTATAAGATACCAACCCAGGTATCCGTGATAGAGGCGATGCAGATGCTGAAGCCGAACGACAAGCAGACCATCGAGGAACTGCAGCGCTGGCTCCTAATGTCGAAACGCACCCAGGTTTGGGATACGCCGGTGAATACCGTGGATGCTGTCTATGCCTTTATGAAGGGCAATGAGAGCAACTGGAACAGAAAGGCTGAGAATGCCGTTCTGAAACTGGATGGCAAGCTGCTCCCGATGCCGCAGGATTCTACTACGCTGGGTTATGTCAAGACCGAAAAGGCGGGTAAGGCATCTACCCTGAGCATCAACAAGAAGAGCGATTATACCAGCTGGGGTGCCGTATATGCAGAGTTCAAGCAGCCTATCAGCGAAATCGCTTCTGCCGAATCGGGCATCAAGGTGCGCCGTGTCATCGTTCCTGCTGAATCGCAGGGCAGGGGCAAGGCGCAGGCGAAGGTGGGAGAGAAGGTGAAGGTAACACTCATCATCACTGCCGACCGTGACTACGATTTCGTGAAGATTGTGGACAAGCGGGCAGCCTGCCTGGAGCCTGTCAATCAGTTGAGCGGTTACCAGTGGGGAATGGAATGTTATGTTTCTCCTAAGGATAATACAACAAATTTCTATTTTGATCGTTTATCTAAAGGTAAGCATTTCGTAGAAATGGAATATTATGTCGACCGTAAGGGCGACTACCAGTCGGGATCCTGCACGGCAGAGTGTACCTACAGTCCGGAGTTTGGTGGTCGTACGGAGGCATATAAGATGACAGTTAATAATTAATATAAGGATTGATAATTACGAATAGAATAGTATGAAACGAATGAATATATTGATGCTTTCATCGCTGTTGGCGGTGTCTGCGTCGGCACAGAAAATAAGTACTCAGAACGAGATCGTGGATTGTGGACAGGTAGTATTCCGCAAGCCGGTGACCGCTGAGTTCCTGATGAAGAATGAGGGCAGCAAACCGCTGATCATCCATCAGGTGTATAAGAGTTGCGGATGTACAGAGGTTGTGTATCCGAAAAACAGTGTGGCTCCTGGCGACAGCTTCTTGGTCAAGGCGGTGTATGATGCGAAGCAGATGGGCACCTTCCACAAGCAGATATGCCTCTATAGCAATGCATCGGAGGAACCTTTCATCCTCTCTATGCGTGGTAGGGTAGTGAGCAATGTGGTAGATTTCGCAGGTCCATATAATGAACTGCTTGGCGAACTCAAGTCGGATGCCCAGGAGGTGGAGTTTGATGATGTGAACCGTGGCGACCGTCCGGTACAGCGCATCCATATCTTCAATCCTACAGAGGAGATGATGGAACCAGTGGTCATGCATCTTCCTAACTATCTCCAGGCGACTGTTTCGCCTTCCAGGGTGGCTCCTCACCGTTCCGCAGAGATTACCTTCGTGCTGGATTCCAAGAAACTGCGTGATTTCGGCTTGAATCAGACTTCTGTTTATCTGGGTGAGCGTCCTGGTGACAAGATTGCTCCAGAGAAGGAAATCGTGGTTTCTGCCGTTCTCCTGCCAAGTTTCGACAAGTTGACTGCTGAGCAGAAGGAACAGGCACCGAAGGTGGAACTCTCTACCACCGATTTGAATCTGGGAAGCTTCAACGGCAAAAAGAAGCGCAAGGGTGAAATCCTGGTTACCAACAAGGGTAAGTCGGTTTTGGATATCCGAAGCATGCAGATGTTTACCATGGGCTTGCAGGTACAGTTGAAGAAGAGCAAGATTCAGCCGGGAGAGACCGTGAAGATGAAGGTGACAGCCGTGGCTGCCGATCTGAAGAAGTCGCGTGCCAAGCATCCTCGTATTCTCATGATTACCAATGATCCGGAGAATGCCAAAGTTGTAATTAGAATAAATGTAAAGTAATGCAGATAGAAATAGATCATGGTAGTGGTTTCTGCTTCGGCGTAACCACTGCCATCAAGAAAGCTGAAGAAGAGTTGGAAAAGGGCAGTACACTCTACTGCCTGGGTGATATTGTGCATAATGGTATGGAGGTGGAGCGCCTGCATGAGGCGGGACTCATCACCATCGACCATGAGGAGATGAAGGAGCTTCACGGTGTGAAGGTGCTGCTTCGTGCCCATGGTGAACCGCCTGAGACTTATGCGCTGGCAGAGAAGAACAATATTGAGATTATTGATGCTACCTGTCCGGTAGTACTCCAGTTGCAGCGCCGCATCAAGAAGCAGTATGTGAGCAATCCTGAGGCGCAGATTGTCATCTTCGGCAAGAAAGGTCATGCCGAGGTGTTGGGTCTGGTAGGACAGACCGAGAGTCATGCCCTCGTGGTAGAGAAGTTTGAGGATGTAGAGCATCTGAAGGAAGTAGGTAAGTTGGATTTCAACCGTGATATCTATCTCTATTCCCAGACCACCAAGAGTCTGGATGAGTTCCATCGCATCATCGAGTATTGCCAGGAGCATATCGTAGAGGGTGCAACTTTCAAGAGCTTTGATACCATCTGCCGCCAGGTGGCTAACAGAATGCCAAACATCGCATCCTTTGCCAGCAAGCATGATGTCATCCTCTTTGTCAGTGGCAGAAAGAGCAGCAATGGAAAGGTGCTCTTCAAGGAGTGCAAGAGTGTGAATCCTAACAGCTATCAGATAGAGAGTGCCGAGGAAATCAATATGGATTGGTTGAAGGGCGTGAATACCGTTGGCATCTGCGGTGCTACCAGTACTCCTAAATGGCTGATGGAAGAATGCAAGGAGAAAATCATCAAGGATACCTTATCATAAAGAGAAACAGGTAATCTGATGATTCATCTCATCAAATAAAAACAGGTGATAAATCTTCTCACGAGGACTTATCACCTTCAAAAAACAGTAATTAACTCAAAATTTATAATCTATATCATTACTACCTTGTCATTATGTCTGCAAAGATAAATAAAACAACGTTTTTTTGCAAAGCCAATTCTTTAAAATGGCAGTTTTTTTATATTAAACTGAAATTTTAATATATTTTTGCAGTCGTCTTTGGGTATTCTACGACAAAGTAGCTTTTTGTTACTTTTCTGCGGCTTTTTGATACTGTTTCATCAACCATTCCTTCTGTTCCGGAATTGTCATCTCACTGTTGTCGAGTGTGATGGCATCATCAGCCTTGCGCAAAGGAGAGGTCTCACGATGGGTGTCAATATAGTCACGCTCCTCTACGTTCTTCAGAATAGCCTCGAAGTCGGCAGGCATTCCTTTCTCCTTGAGCTCATCGAAACGGCGCTGTGCTCTTACCTGAGAGCTTGCCGTAACGAAGATCTTCAGTTCTGCGTTAGGGAAAACGGTGGTACCGATGTCACGGCCATCCATTACGATGCCCTTGTCTTCGCCCATCTTCTGCTGCTGGGCTACCAATGACTCTCTTACGAATGGGATGGCTGCCACAGGACTTACGTGATTGGAAACCTCCAGCGAGCGGATTTCCTTCTCTACCAACTCACCGTTGAGGTAGCAGTCTGGGCGACCGGTTTCGGCATTGAACTTGAAAGAGATGTGGATGTTTGGCATCTCAGCCTCTAACTCTGCTACCTTTACCTTGCCATCCTCATCGAAGAGCTGGTGGCGCAGGGCGTAGAGCGTAACTGAGCGATACATGGCACCTGTATCTACATACACATATCCGATTTCCTTGGCAAGATCCTTTGCCATGGTACTCTTTCCACAAGAAGAGTAACCGTCAATTGCTATTGTAATCTTCTTCATGTCTTTAAATCTGAAAAGTTTATCTGTTCTATAAATCTGTATTCTATAATCAGTATTCTATAATCTGTAGTCGATATTCAGCAGAAGACTATTGCTGCTGACATGGTATTTGCCGTAGGCGATGTTGAGATGGAAGCGCTCCAGATTGATACCGCCACCCAACGACCATCCGGCTCCATGGCTGCTGGTTTCATCTTCTCCGTTTACGATTTTCATCTCATCGTGGCGCCGGAAATTGTAGCCGGCTCCCACCCAGAGGCTTTCGCCCAAAAGCAGATCGACACCTAATACCGCATGGTTTCTGAGTCCCTTATCCCAATGGTTCAGGTTCACCAAGGTGGCTGAAACGCGGAAGGGAGTATTGATGAAGTGCTTGCTGACACCCACCTGCAGGTCTATCGGCATCTTCTCGTATTCTTCATCATAAGCCTTGAGCTGTCCACCCAGGTTTTTGGCTACTGCGGAAACCGACCATTCTTCTTCGGAATCGTAGTAGTTGAGTCCCAGATCCACTCCCATGGCGATGGAGTTGTAATCACCGATATACGAGGTGATGAATTTGGCGGTGATACCACCCACGATGCGTTCGCTGAGCAGGTAGGAGAAAGTACCCGCCAGACAGATATCCTTAGCCGAGAATTCCCCCATCTGGATGTTGTTCTCATCGGTCTGCTTCATCTTGCCATAATCCACATACTGCGCCGATACCGCCCACGAAGCCTTCTCTCCGGCGATGCGGTTGAATGAAGCTGATGCCATATTCACCCCCTTCATATAGTTCATGTAGTTGAAGTTGAGGGTACGGTCGTTCACCGACGCCAGCAGGGCTGGGTTATGGAAAGCAAGTGCCGCATCATCTTCTATCAAGGTGATGTTATCGCCTCCCAAGGCAGCAGCATGGGCACTGACGGGGAGTCGGAGGAAGTTATACCCCGTCTGACTCTCTTGAGCCCCCATTTTTGTCGCGAAAAGCGTCAATATAATGGAAAAAACAACTTTTTTCATTTAAAATATCTAATTCTTTGGCAAAGATACGGCTTTTTTGAGAAATAAGACGTAAATTTGCAATGTTTTCGTAGAAAATAACGAAAGAGAATGTAAAATATTGCAGTTTGGCCCCCAAAAACGGGTGAACAAGTCTGCAAATAGTAGATAATAGATATTGTGGAAATAAAGAAATCAGATCGTGCACAGTTGGAGGACAAGCGGGTAACCTTTTTCCTGCTGGGACTCCTTATTGCCTTTACGCTTCTTTTTGTAGGATTGCAATATTCCAGAAATCCGCAGGGAGATGACGACTGGGCTGAGAACTTTGAGGATCTTTCGCAAGATATGGAAATGTCAACTCCGCCCGACCAGAAAGATATGGTGAGTGCGGAGGCTATGGCGAAGGCACCTGCCTCGCAGGCTATCACCCAGGAGGTGAAACCTACCGAGCAGCAAATGGTCAAGAAGGCTCCGGAAAAGATCAGCACGACTACCAGTGAACTGGTAATCGGTGATGGTTCGGGCGTGGTAGAAGGGGCTGACGTGAAGGAGGCGGCTCCTGAGACGGCGGTCGATCCGGCAGATACACAGGCTGAGGCTCCTATCAAGTTTACCGTGGTGCAGAAGATTCCGGAGTTTCCGGGTGGCTGGTCGGCATTTATGCAATGGCTCACCAAGAACCTGAAGTATCCGCAGGTGGCACAGAACAATAAGGTACAGGGCACGGTGGTGGTAACCTTCATCGTGAACAAGGATGGAAGCATCGCCAATACCAAGGTAAGTACCTCGGTGGATGCTGCCCTTGATGCTGAAGCGCTCCGCGTGATGAAAATGATGCCCAAATGGAAACCGGGTATGGACAAGAACAAGGTGTGCCGTACCATGATTGCCGTTCCGGTGGTATTCAAGTTATAAAAGACAAGTTATAAATCAGATATTATAAATTAGAAATATGATAGATATGAAGACATCAGAAGAATTATTGGTAATGGTGAATGATTTCCTGGCAAATCTCCCATACAATCGTAAACCATTGTCGCTTTACGAACCGGTGAAGTACGTACTCTCTTTAGGTGGAAAGCGTATTCGCCCTGTTTTAATGCTCTTGGGATACAATCTCTTCAAGAATGATCCTGAGAAGATTCTGATGAATGCGATAGCTCTTGAGACTTATCACAACTATACGCTCTTGCACGACGACCTGATGGATAATGCTGACCTCCGTCGTGGTCATGAGACTGTACACAAGAAGTGGGATGCCAATACTGCTATCCTCTCTGGTGACAGTATGCTGGTGTTGGCTTACGAGAGAATGGCACAGTGCGACGATCAACATCTTGCCAAGGTGATGAAGCTCTTTACTACTACAGCCCTTGAGATTGGAGAGGGACAGCAGTATGATATGGAGTTTGAGAACCGCAATGATGTGAAGGAAGAGGAATATATCGAGATGATTCGCCTCAAGACCAGTGTACTTCTGGCTTGTGCCCTGAAGATTGGTGCCATCCTGGCTGATGCTTCTGCTGAGGATGCTGACAATCTCTATAAGTTTGGCGAGCAGATCGGCTTGGCTTTCCAACTGCAGGATGATTTCCTCGATGTATATGGTGATTCCAAGGTGTTCGGTAAGGCTATCGGTGGTGATATCACTTCCAACAAGAAGACTTTCATGCTCATCAATGCCTTCAACCATGCCAATGATGCCCAGCGTGCTGAACTCCAGAAATGGGTGGATGCCAAGGAATTCGACCGCAATGAGAAGGTGGCTGCTGTTACCCGTCTCTATAACGAGATCGGTATCGACAAGATGGCACAGGATAAGATTGCCTATTACTTCGAGCAGAGCAAGAAGTATCTTGATGCTGTGAATGTGCCTGCTGAGCGCAAGGAGGAGTTGGCGAAGTATGCACAGAAAATGATGAAGCGTCAGTACTAATCATCAAGTTCAAAGCTCAAAGTTCAAAGCTCAAAGTTCAAAGTTCAAAGTTCAATGTTCAATGTTCAAAGTAATAGATACGCATACTCATCTCGATGCAGAAGAGTTTGATGAGGATAGAGCGGAAGCCTTCGCTCGTGCCCAGGAAGCGGGGGTAGGCAAGGTGTTCTTGCCTGCCATCGACGTGAAGACCACGCACGCTGTCCTGGCATTGAGTCGGGAATATCCGGGTTATGCCTATCCCATGATCGGTTTGCATCCTGAAGAGGTGAAGGCAGATTGGAAGGATCAGCTGGCTGAACTCAGGAAGATGCAGATTTCTGACTTTATCGCCATTGGCGAAATCGGACTCGATTATTATTGGAGTCGTGAGTTTGAGCAGGAGCAGTTGGAGGCATTCGAGGAACAGGTGAAATGGTCGGTAGAAACTCGACTCCCCCTGATGATTCATTGCCGCAAGGCACAGAACGAGATGGTGTACTTGCTCCGTCAGTATCAGAAAGACCTGCCTGGTGGCGTGTTCCACTGCTTCACGGGCAATCAGAAGGAGGCTGAAGAGCTTCTCTCTTTCGATAACTTCGTGCTGGGTATCGGCGGTGTTTCTACTTTCAAGAGCAGTCATCTCAGAGAAGACCTTCCGGCTGCGGTTCCGATGAATCGCATCATCCTGGAGACCGACAGTCCTTATATGGCTCCCGTGCCTTATCGTGGCAAGCGCAATGAAAGCGCCTTCGTGATAGAAGTGCTCAAGACTCTGGCAAAAGCCTACGGAGTGAGTGAGGAGGAATTCGCAGAACAGACGAATAAGAATGTAGAAAGCGTCTTTCAGCTGAATTAAATCAGGAAAGCGTCTTTCCCCTATGAAATAATAAAAATTATAAGCTTAATATTAAAACCAAACGATTCATTATGACTAGAAAAGTGATTTTGGCTGCTATGTTGATGGCAGCATTTGCACAGGGCACTCAGGCACAAGACCTGAGCGGCCAGCGTTCTGAAAAGCAGGACGTGCACATGATTCCTGGTAAGAAACTGGATCATCACGGACTCATCGTGAGTCCTACACCACATCTCCTGAATGTGGATGCTGCTAACCGACTCGACCTGCAGAAGGGTGTCAAGGTGATTGACAAGAAAGGTAAGTTTGCGGATGATGTGAAGTTCCTGACCGCTAACGCCAAGGGCATTCGCCTGACCATCGATTTCGGTGAGAAGCTTGCTGCTAAAGCAGGAGTGAAGCCTGTATCGGGTGCTTACAGCCTGAAGGCTGATGCCAAGGGTATCCAGATTGTGGGATACGATGAGCGTGGTGCTTTCTATGGCTTGCAGACCTTGCGCCAGATTGTAAACAGCGAGACGGCTAAGGGTCAGATGCCTTATACCACTTGCAACGACTACCCTGATCTTCCAAACCGTGGTGTGGTAGAAGGCTTCTATGGTGAGCCTTGGTCTCATCAGGTGCGTCTTTCTCTCATCGATTATTATGGAAAGAACAAGATGAACACCTATCTCTATGGTCCAAAGGATGATCCTTATCACAGCTGCCCTAACTGGCGCTTGCCTTATCCTGAGAAAGAGGCTAAGAACATCAGCGAACTCGTACAGGCTTGCCGTCGCAACCGTGTAGATTTCGTATGGGCTATCCATCCTGGACAGGATATCAAGTGGAACGAGGAAGACTATCAGAATCTGGTTCACAAGCTTGACTTGATGTACGACCTCGGTGTACGTTCTTTCGCTATCTTCTTTGATGATATTTCCGGTGAGGGTGCCAACCCAGTGAAGCAGTCTGAACTCTTGAACCGCTTGGCTAAGGAGTTTGTGAAGGCTAAGGGTGATGTTACACCGCTCGTGATGTGTCCTACCGATTATACCCGTCTCTGGGCGAATCCAAAACCAACTGGTTCTCTCGCAATCTTCGGTAATACCCTCGATCCATCCATCAATGTATTCTGGACGGGTGATGTGGTATGTAGTGACTTGACCCGCGAGACGCTCGACTGGGTGAACTCCCGTATCAAGCGCCCTGCTTATTACTGGTGGAACTTCCCTGTAACCGATTATGCACGCCATATCATCATGCAGGGTCCTACCTACGGTTTGCAGACCGACCTGACCAACAAGGATCTCTGCGGTTTCGTGAGCAACCCGATGGAGCATGGTGAAGCTTCCAAGCTGGCTCTCTACGGTGTAGCTGACTATGCATGGAATATCGCCAACTATAATCCGCTCGACAACTGGGAGCGTGGTCTGGTAGATCTGACTCCAGAGGCACACGATGCTTATCGTACCTTCGCCATGCACTCATGCGATACAGAAACCGGTTATCGCCGTATCGAATCATGGGAAACCAAGAGCTTCCGCATCGACAACTTTACAGATGCTGAGTTCAATGCTTTGCAGAAGGAATTTGAAAAGGTGAAGAATGCACCTGCTCAGATGGAGGCAAACTGCAAGAATGCCTTGTTGATGAAGGAACTCCGTCCTTGGTTGACTGAGTTTGGCAAATTGGGTAACCGTGGCTTGAAGACCATGCAGCTCATCAAGGAGTACAAGGCTGGTAATGACCAGGCTTTCTGGGATGGCTATGTAAACAACCGTATGAGCAAGGAAGATGTGGCTGCTTACGAGAAGCATAAGTCGGGAACCATGGTATTGCAGCCATTCTATGAGCAGTCTATGGATGATATGGCTTCTGGCTTCTTCAAGAAGTTGACTGGCAAGGTGCCTGCTTTCTATAAGGGTATCGGTACTTACGCAACCTTGAGAACTACCCAGAGTAAGGCGATGTTTGACAACGATTCTACTACCTATTATACATCAGGAAATAGTCAGAACACTGGCGACTGGATTGGTGCAGACTTAGGTTGTGTACGTTCTGTTTCTGAGGTAAGAATCCTTCAGGGCCGTAACTCTGTAGATGATGTGGATTACTTCGACAATACAGTTTTGGAGTATTCTCTTGACAAGAAGGAGTGGAAAGCTCTTACCGGTGAGTTGAAGAAGCAGTATGTCATCAACTGGAAGACCGATTCTCCTGTTGAGGCTCGTTATATCCGCATCAGGAAGTTGAAGTCTGACAAGCGCAACTGGGCTGCAGTCCGTACTTTCGAGGTGAACCCAACTACCCCAGATCGTTTGAGCTTCCCTGTTGAGGCAGGCAATCTGCAGGCAGCGATGTATGGTTTCGATGAGAACCCTTGCACCTCATTCACTAACGAGGGCACCCTTACTATGGGTGTAGAAAAGAATGTAAAGGGTTACACCCTGCTGTTGAAGTTGGCTCCAGGCAAATCATTGGTTTGTCGCCAGTTGAATGCCAAGGGCAAGGTATTGGCAACAACCAACATCGACCAGTCATTCTGCAAGATAGAATTGGTGAAGAAGGCAGCCAAGCTTCAGCTGGATGGTTCAGCCGAAATCTTCGAGATTATTCCTGAGAAATAAGATTGGAAATTTGATTATACTCCTAGGCAGGGGATAACAAGTTCTTCATACTCCCAGTAAGGGGATAACAAGTTCTTCATTCTCCCTGTAAAGGGATAACAAATAACCAATACGCCCTGAAAGGGCAAAAGCTCCTAGCCCAGGGCAACACCCTGGGTTAAATATGCAACCAACAAGTCGCCCTGAATGGGCAAAAGCTTTAAAATAGATGCTTTTGCCCTTTCAGGGCGCTTGTTTTATACGTTCTCTAGTTAAAGAAATGTAAAAAGCAAACGAATATGTGGATTTTCGAATAAAAAGTGATAATTTTGTACTTCGAAACTGGAAAGGTGCTCGAGTGGCTGAAGAGGCACGCCTGGAAAGCGTGTAACCGCCTAAAGCGGTTCGGGGGTTCGAATCCCCCTCTTTCCGCTTTTTTATATATATAATAAGGTATATATGATTATGAAGAAAAATACAGCTATTGCGCGTTTCGCAATATTCATTTTCACAGTAATGTGTTCTCTGCCAGTCATGGCGCAAGACGAGAATATCGGATTTCATCAAGCTCTTAAGACGAAGTTCATAGAGGGTAATGCCGGCTTTATGTCGCTCGTTGCCATCGCTCTCATTGTGGGCCTGGCTTTCTGTATTGAGCGCATCATCTATCTCAGCCTTTCTGAAATCAATGCCAAGAAGCTGATGCAGGATATCGACCAGAAGGTAGAGGCTGGAGATGTGGAAGGTGCCAAGGAACTTTGCCGCAATACCCGTGGACCTGTAGCTTCTATCTGCTATCAGGGATTGATGCATATAGATGAGCATCTCGATGATATCGAGCGCTCTGTAAGTGGATATGGCACCGTGCAGGCTGCCAACCTGGAGAAGGGATGTTCCTGGATCAAGCTCTTCATCGCCATGGCTCCTTCCCTCGGATTCCTGGGTACGGTGATCGGTATGGTGATGGCTTTCGACCAGATTCAGCAGGCGGGAGATATCAGTCCTACCATCGTGGCTTCGGGTATGAAGGTGGCGCTGATTACTACCATCTTCGGTATCATTGTAGCCTTGATTCTGATGGTGTTCTATAACTATATCCTTTCCAAGGTAGAACATCTCACCAGTCAGATGGAAGAATCGGCTGTTACATTGATGGATATCATTGCCAAGAGAAAATAGCTTTATCTTTGAATCTATGGTTAAATTTCAATTTTCAAAATCGAATTCAAAGGCGAAAAACAAGTCTGCCGAACAGATATCTCAGAAGGTTTTCCGTCTGATGATAGGTTTGGCTGTGCTGGTTTTCGGTCTGTTCTATCTGATAGGCTATGATTTGCCTTTCGATGAGAACCCCGACTTCAATGCCCCTCTTTTTACCGATGTGCTCATCTTCCTGATGTGGCTTTTCCTGATAGGAGGAGTAGGCTTGGCGGTCTATTCGATGGTGAAGGATTACCGGAGTAGCAAGTCGGAAGCTGTGGTGAATGGTGTGCCGGTGCGTCGTATCTTCCGTATCACCTGGCTTACCTTGCTGGCAGTTCTGATTCTTACCTTCCTCTTGGGAGGTTCCGATCCGATGCTCATCAATGGCGAGAACTACGCCGACTGGTTGTGGCTGAAACTTTCTGATATGTTTGTCATCACCTCGCTGCTGATGTTGCTGGCAGGCATTGGAGCCGTTTGCTTCGGTGCCACCCGATATATCCGAAAGAAGCAATAACAGTCTGTAATTATCAAACAAAAAAATAGTTAGTATCATATCATAACGCAATGCTGATAAGAAGGAATCGTAACGAAACTCCGGGATTGAATACCACCTCAACAGCTGATATCTCGTTTATGCTGCTGATATTCTTCCTTGTAACCACATCTATGGATGTGGATAAGGGATTGTTGCGCCAGCTGCCTTCGCCTGAACCTCAGAAGAAGGAACAGCAGGAATCGGTGGTGGATAAGAACAGTCTGATGGCGATTCATCTTACGGCTGGAGATACGCTGCTGGTGAACAACCAGCCGATGAAGCTGGAAGACCTGAAGCTGGAAACCGTCCGCTTTGTACATCGCCTGGGTAAGAAACATCTGATTTCCATCGAGAGCGACCGTGATGCCAACTACAACCTCTATTTCCAGATGCAGAATGAGTTGATGGAAGCCTATGCGCAACTTCGCAATGAGGCAGCCCAGAAAAAATATCATAGAGACTTTGCGCTTTTGAACAATGATCAGAAGGAGCAGGTGCGTAAGATCTGTCCTCAGCGCATTACGGAGTCGTATGCCAATGCGATGACTCATGAAGACAAGAGTGTAGATGCTGATGCGGAAGAGAAACAGGAAACCCGGTCTGCTCAGGAGAAAGGAGGCGCCAAATGATGAATTTTCGTAAAAAATCGCATTCGGTTCCGGAGTTGAATACGTCATCTTTGCCGGATCTGATTTTCTCGGTACTCTTTTTCTTTATGATCGTTACCCACATGCGACAGGTTACCTTAAAGGTGGAATGTCGTATGCCTGAAGGAAAGAATCTCACACGCCTGACCAAGAAGTCGGCTGTAAGTCATATTTATATAGGTAAGCCAACCAGGGATCTGCAGGGCAAATACGGCTCAGGTACCCAGATACAGATCAATGACAAGTTTGCCAGTGCTTCTGATGTGCAGGATTATATCTCTGCCGAGAAGAAGCGGATGTCGCCTGAAGACCAGAAACTGATGACCATTTCCATCAAGGCAGACCAGGACACCAGGATGGGAGTGATTACCGATGTGAAGCAGGCACTGCGCCAGGCAAAAGCATTGAAAATAAGCTATTCTGCTGTTGAAAAAAGGAAATAATATGCTCTAAAAGGAAAAATAATATTAATTTATTATTTTTTTTATTAGAAAAGTTGCTTTTTTTAAAGAAAAGTGCTACCTTTGCAGGCAAATAATAATTAATTATGGCAAAACAAGTTTTAGATTCATTAGATAGGCATATTCTGAAGCTGATTTCTCAGGATGCCCGAATTCCATTTCTGGAAGTAGCACGTGCTTGTAATGTAAGCGGTGCTGCCATTCATCAGCGTGTAGCTAAACTCACTAACCTTGGCATTATTAAAGGCTCTCAATTTGTTATCGATCCAGAGAAGATTGGTTACGAAACCTGTGCATATATGGGGTTGTTCCTCAAGGAACCTGAGAAGTTTGATCAGGTGGTAGAAGAACTCAAGAAGATTCCTGAGGTAGTAGAGTGTCATTATACTACGGGCGGTTTTGATATGTTCATCAAGATTTATGCAGTCAACAACCACCATCTCCTGGAGATTATCCACGATAAGTTGCAGCCATTGGGCCTTTCCAGAAGCGAGACCATCATCTCCTTCAATGCTGCCATCGACCGTCAGCTTTCTCTGAAGGATATCCAGCAGGTATCTGATGAGGAAGAGGAGACAACAGAAGAATAACTGAAGTTTCGTATGTAGTTCAAGTACGGGCTGAAGGCCCAAAAGCTCTTAGCCCAGGGCATCGCCCTGGGTATAATAGCAGTCAACAAGGCGCCCTGTAAGGGCAAAAGCTTTGTAAATTGCTTGATTTTTTTGAAGCTTTTGCCCTTACAGGGCGACAAACTTGCGCCATGATTACCCAGGGCGCTGCCCTGGGCTAGGAGCTTCTGCCCTTTCAGGGCGTGTGGAGCTCACTTGCGAAACTTGAGAAGAATAAGAATTTATTTTCTGATATAGGTGAGGAATGAGAACGACAACCCGTTTTCATTCCTCATTTCTTTTTCTGCTACTTCCCAAGCATCCGGGTTGATTTCCGGAAAGAAGGTGTCGGCAGCTTCCGGTTCTTTATCCACGATGGTGAGATAGAGTTTCCGGGCAGCAGGAAGAGCCTGGCGATAGATGCTTTCTCCGCCAATGATGAAGATTTCTTCCGGACTGGCTATTCCTGCATCTTCCTTGGGGGCAGACAAGGTATTATCTTGCGCAGCCCTGAGTGCTTCTTCCAGGGTAGGATATACTTCGCCCCCATCGATCTCTTTCAGACTTTTAGAGACAACGATGTTGCGGCGATGTGGAAGAGCACCGTTAGGGAGAGATTCAAATGTCTTTCTGCCCATCACGATGGTATGCCCCGTGGTAAGTTCACGGAAGCGGACCATATCTGATGGTAAATGATAGAGCAGTCGGTTCTGGTAGCCGATGGCTCTATTGTCTTTAGAGATGCAAGCGATGATGCTGATCATATTCATTCCTGATGACTGGTTCTTCTTGATGAATTCTTATCTTGTTTCTTGATACTTATTTCTTGCTGATGACACAGGGTTCTTCCGGCACGTGGCTGCTCTTGATTTTCCACTCTTGTGGATAGAGGTTGTTGGCACGGTTGCCGATGTTCTTCTCCCAGCCCAGAGCCATCTGCTGATAGGCAACGAGCACGTAGCCTTTTGGGGTGTCTGCAGGAAGATTCACAGCCTCTTTGCGCAGGTAGCGGATGGCATCCTCGTAGGAGAGTTCTACCTGTGGGAAAACCTCTGTGTTGAGTTCGGTGGAGAGTGCCAGACTCTGGTCGGGAATGATGTCTTTGCCCTTGCTTGTTCCCAGTTTGATGCCGGCATGTATCACCTTCAGGTTTCTGGCTGCATCCTCATAGATGCCTTTCCATCGGCTTGGGATGGCATAGAAGTGATCGTCTTCGGCTATCGTTTCGTAGTCGGAAGACTTCAGCCAGTCTGTTGGAACCTGCTGACTCTTTCCCTTGTTCCCTCTGTTCTTTCCTTTATCCTTATTCTTGTCTTTCTTCTTCTTCTTTTTATCTTCCTTCTCCATTTCCGGTTCTCCCTCTTTTCTGAGTACCGCAAGGAAAATGCCTTCTCCGCGGGTCTTGCCTGGGAGAAAACGATAGACAGGGATGTCTGTGCCGATGAGATTGCCCGTGATATTCCAAGCTTCATCGATATCGTTGAGTGCGATAGGATCAGCCCCCAGCTCCTCACAGATCCAGGCGATATTCTCTTCGTCTTCGTGGGCATTGAAGGTGCAAGTAGAGTAGATGAGGAGACCGCCTGGTTTCAGGCAGTTCCAGATATCGCTTACGATTTCGCGCTGCAGGTGCCAGCAGTTGTCCACATTCTGCAGGCTCCATTCGCTGATGGCACCATCATCCTTGCGGAACATACCTTCGCCGGAGCAGGGAACATCAGTGAGGATGACATCAAACTGAAGCTTCGACTTCTTGTAGTCGCGTGGATAGTTGTTGGTGACGATCATATCGGGATGACCGAACTTCTGGATATTCTCTGCAAGAATCTGCGATCGGGTGCGCATCGGTTCGTTGCTGAAAAGAAGGCTACCTTCCGGCAGGGCTGCACGTACGGCGGTAGATTTACCACCTGGAGCCGCACAGAGATCGAGCATCATCACGGGTTCGTGAACGAGTTGTCGAATCACCAGGTCCACGAACATGGAAGAAGCCTCCTGCACGTAATACTTTCCTGCATGGAGCCATGGGTCGAAGGTGAAGTTAGGACGGGTGGAGAGATAGCGACCGGTGGAAGGGCACCATGGAATCGGTTCGCCCGCAGCATCTTCTCCCTCCTTGCATTTGAAAGGATTGAGGCGAATACTGGTAGGTGCTTCTCCCTCGGTGATGCCCTGTTTCAGTTGCTGGAACAGTTCATCGCCCATCAACTCTTGGGTATATTGGATGAAATCTTCTGGTAATGTCTTCATATTATGCCTTTATTCTTGATTTTGTTTGCAAAAATAAGAAAAATTTCGTTTCTTTGCAACTAATTTCCCAAGAGATGCGTCTAAGACATAGAAAAATTAATAAATAACAAGGTAAAACTATAAAAATATTGTTAGATATGAAGAAAGCGATATTAACATTGGCGCTCATCATGAGCATCGGAGCTACCCAGGTGTCTCTGGCATCTTCGGCTCCAAAACATCGTTATCATCCAACTACCCAACAGGTGGATAAGCAGGCTGCTGCCGGACAGGCATCCGCAGCTCAGGATGAGGAGGCGATTGCTGCCTATTCTGATACAACCGCAACGGATACTTCCGACTATGCTGATGTAGATGACAATGACAACCGTGCTTATCATTCCAAGTACAGTCTGGGCAACTATGATGATCCTTTCGATTTCATCGGTTCGGTATTTGGTGGCGGAGCGCTGTCAGTTATCGTCATCTTCTGTATCATCTTCGGTCTGCTGTTTGTCTTTGCTCCGCTGATCATCGTGTTCCTGGTTATCAGATATCTGATTCGCCGCCATAACGACCGGATGAAGTTGGCGGAGATGGCGATGGAGAAGGGCATCAATGTTCCGGAAAGCGACCGTCCGATTGACAAACAGAGCGATGAATATCTGGTGAAGCGAGGATTGAGAAATGCCTTCCTGGGAGCTGGCTTGTGCGCCATGTTCGCTTGGTGGGAGGCTGACTTCCTGGCTGGTATCGGAGCCCTGGTCTTCTTCTATGGATTGGGACAGACCCTGATAGGTTCACTTCCAGCCATCAAGGATTGGTGGAGAAACCGCCATGGCGATCAGGGCACAGGTTATAATGGAACTCCGGTGTAAAGAATCAAGGAAAAATAAGTTATTAGTTAATATATAGTGGAAAAGTTATCCGATATTTCTCTCGTCACGAAGGTGGTGATGCTTCACGACCGCAAGTCGTTCGACTTGCTGGTCAAGAAGTATCAATCACCTGTTCGTGGGTTCTTCCTACGGCAGACGCTGGGGGATGCGCAGCTGAGTGACGACTTGGCGCAGGATACCTTTGTGAAGGCTTATACCCATCTGGCGAGTTTCAAGGGTACAGCCAGCTTCTCCACTTGGCTTTATCGTATCGCCTATAATGTGTGGTATGATTATACCCGCAGTCATAAGGAAACACAGGATATTGATACGCCGGCGGTTGCCCGACAGAATGCGCAGGGGGTGAATACCGGACTGAAGATGGATTTGCTCAATGCCCTGCGGATATTGAGCGAGAACGAACGGACATGCATCACGCTGCAGCTGATGGATGGTCTTTCTATAGATAAGATAGCAGAAGTGACGGGAATGGCGCAAGGCACCATCAAGTCGCATCTCTCTCGTGGAAAACAGAAACTTGCAAGTTACTTAAAGCATAATGGTTATGACCGATAAAATGATAGATAATAGAAATGGTATGGAGCTTGAACCGCTGAGCGCCACGGACGATCAGCTCCTTCAGGCTTTCTTTGCTGATAACAGGATGGAGGAGATTCCGGATGATGGATTCTCTGATAGGGTGATGCAGGCATTGCCGGGTCTTGAGCCGGAAAAGACCGTGCTGGCTCTTGATCAGGATCAGGCTTTGGCTAAGCGTCTTCGATTGGAACATCTGTGGACGGCAGCCTGTGTGGCTGTCGGCGTAGTGGCTGCTGTGGTTTGCCAGGGATGGGAGCAGATACAGGGCTGGCTCTTCTCCATGAAGATAGATTTCCTGCTTACCGGTTCACGTGCCCTTACCCATGTGCTTGATACAATCATGCAGACGCAGAATCTCCTGATGATGCTCGCTGGCATTTTCGTTCTCATCATGGTTTGGGGATATAATGAGCTGGCAGATGCCAGATGATAGGAATATAGGTATAAAACATATCCGACAACTCTTTTGCTAAACAATATGTGTTAAATTTGGGGAGTGGCATACAGAAAATGATAAAATCTGACACGTAATCCAACTATTTTTCGTACTTTTGCAAAAAGTTATCTCTATACGATTAAGATTATGCACAACAAGAACCTATCGACTTGGCTTCCACAACCGTCATGTATGGTTGTTGCTGAGGACATAAAGTAGAACAGGATTTATGAAACCGGATGGTACGAGTTCTTTTTCTACAGCCGACGAGAAACTTGTTTCTCCAGAGTGCAACCACGTTACAGAGCCAGACGTAAAGACTGGTCCTGCGATAAAGAAGTATCGTCACTCGGATGGAACAACCTGGTCTTACATCTTCGTTCACAACAGTAAAGTGAAGAAGTTGGAAATGCTGTTGGAGGAGGACGGAAGAACCTATTTCGTGCATAAGACAGTCCGCTATTTCAGAAAACAAGGCAAACATAAGGTACGGCATCAGGAAGTGCCGACCGTCAGCGGTCTGGTCTTCTTCCAGGGTTATCCCAAAGAGATACAAGCCTATCTCGACCAGTACTTCCCAAACGTTCGCCTATGCAAAAATTGTAGCACAGGCAAGGTGGCGGAGATCCCCGATGCGCAGATGCAACCCTTCATGCGTGTCGCAGAGACATCACCTGATCGCATCCGTTTCCTGCTCCATCCTTACCATTACTATGCTCGCAACCGCATCCTCCTCCGTATCACCACAGGTGAGTTGGCAGGACTGGAAGGTTACATCATCCGTATCGACCGAGACCGCCGCCTGGTGATGGACGTCGGTGGACTGAGTGTAGCCATCAGCGGAGTTCATGCCGAGCATTTTGAGGAAGTGGAGCCAGACAAGACACGACTAGCCAACGAGGAAATCTTCTACCAGCGCAACCTGCAGGAACGGCAAGTGCTGATAGACCGCTATTTCCATCCAGTGAAAGACGACAAGGAAGTGGTGTTGCAGGCAGAAAACATCGACTATCTGAGAAAGTACGCCTTGGATGAGTTGTCAAACACCCGAATCACCCACAATGACGCATGGAACATCTATTCCTTCATCATAGAGGAGATTGGTTACTATTATTCCCCATTCGTAGGACAGTTCAAGGAACACCTCGACCCCATCATGCGTGAAGGGAGCAAGGTACTCCAGGAAATGGAACAGATCATCTCAAGTCCTCATATCACTCCAAACAACAAGCCGAGATATGAGAGTGATTATCAGAGACTCCTGTCGCAATATGAATATCTGTTCTAATCGAAAAAACACCCCAAAAATTTGGTAGTTTCACCGAAAACCCTTATCTTTGCTACGAATTAAATATTGAAGTTATGGCACAGTTAACATTACAGGTAGATAGCCCATCTTTGTTGGAGCAATTAAAGAATGTCCTCTCTCTTATGAGAGGCGTTAAAATAGTTTCAGACTCCCCTGTTTCAAGGAGTGCTGCTTTGGAAGATGTTCCAAACGCAGAAACTTTGGCAGCAATGAAAGAGGCAGAGAGTGGTTATGATGCAGGAGTAGTTCGAGTAGATAGCTTAGAAAGTTTCATGGCATCAATGGAGGAATAGAGTTTATGAAAGAAATTCGAAAGACCTCGCAGTTCAAGAAAGATTATAAGCGTTTTGATTTGATTTGATAAGAACAATAACGCAATAGAATTAGTTCGTTTAGGTTCGCATTCTGAATTATTTGGTAAAGGACGTAAGTGCTGATCCCTGCTGTCATCCCATAGACCGATGCTGTCACAATCCTGAATATTCCTCATTCGAGTGACGACAAGTGCAGAGCGATACTGCAATGAGGAACAATACTACGGCGGGTTACCCGCCCATTTCAAACAAAGAAAAATAAGCGTTTTACGATTGTCGCTTAACAATCCAAACAATCGTACTGCTTCTAAATTTTATAATACTCAATCAATTTATGATTAATTTAAGAATCACTGGTCTTTACAACAGAGGCCAACAGGATGAGTACGTCGAATTGGAAGCAGCGGCACGTTGCGACCTCGAAGGACTCATGCTCGTACGTTATCTCTACAATGCGGAAGGCTTCCCTATTTATAGCCAGGCCCGCCTCTATGAGTTTCCCGACACGAATCTTCGCAAGAGAAACCGAGTTCGCCTCTATTCAGGTTTCACCAAAGAGAAGAAAGTTCGTACTCCAGAAGGAGTAACCTACAACTTCTCTTGGAACCTCGATACCCCAATATGGGACGGCAACCATGTAGAGTGTTACATTATGAGTCCAGACGAGCGAATCGGTTTTGCTCCATGCGATCCTATTGAAGACCATGAGTCTCCTACCGAGCGAGGCACCTTCCTGCCATTAGGAGAAGAGCTAGGTATGTCATTTGCCAAAGCCATTGTCGAAGGCAATGTGCAGGTACATGATGAAACCCTAGGTTTTGTACCATTGGAAGTAACCGGTGTTCCCGAAGACGAGCAAGTCTTTTTCGAGAATGGCGACTTCGAAGGTCTCCTCAAGCACATGCAGGAAAAGGGCGAGATAGGAACCGCCAAGTCTTCAAAGAAGGCAAAGAAAAGCAAGAAGAGTAAGTAACGTACCGCTCACCTCCCTGCGCCGAAGGTGTGGGGAGGTACTTAAAACATTCTCTTTTTAGCATAGATTATGAAGGATGTGTAGATTGGCAAAAAGGAATTCCAAAGCCAATAAAGTTAGAATTGGATTCTATCAAAAGAGATATTGCTAATATCAAAAAGAATATGGGTAGTTAGAACAATTGATGCGCTAGCCGACAAACAATCGCAATTCTATTGCGTAAGCTATCATCGGCAGCCCCTTGTGGGCACAGGCTCCGCTGACGATACCAAAACTCTGGCGGCGCTATAGCAGAGCCAGCTACATCCGGTCACAAGGTACACTTCTGCCAAGACAATGAGAGTATGAGTAGTTATGGCGTGATGAGAGGTTTGCAAGTGTGTGATAGTCCATTCGAAAACAATGTGCATTTATATAAATGATTTTTTGAAAATCTCTTGGTTGTTCCGAAATAAAGTTGTATCTTTGCTTTCTA
>ERZ1034626.179-NODE-179-length-45584-cov-24.122911_pt1 | contig 45584 bp, 38 predicted proteins | sample MGYA00520652_ERZ1034626 | MGnify/ENA primary metagenome ERZ1034626 (study PRJEB33766, sample SAMN09781765) | gut metagenome | biome: gut microbiome | host: Homo sapiens | place: Madagascar | study: EMG produced TPA metagenomics assembly of the PRJNA485056 data... | reverse complement strand
AGCAACTGACTCTTAATCAGTGGGTCTAGGGTTCGAATCCCTAAGGGTGTACAAACTTTGAAACATACATAAAACAACTGATGCACCCTTAGCTCAGTTGGTAGAGCAACTGACTCTTAATCAGTGGGTCTAGGGTTCGAATCCCTAAGGGTGTACAAAAAAGGTGTTATCCAAATCGGATAACACCTTTTTTGTATCTATATTTTAACAGACCTTAGTGGGTCTGTATCCACCAATTAGTGTGTTTTTTCGACTCTTTAATTTCTGAGCGTGTAGACGGGTCAGAAATGGTGATGCCGGAGAAGTGGTCCACTTTAGTCTTTTTGTTCGTAGAGCCGGAGTATATGTACTCTGTAGCCGCTTTGTACGGCACAAGACGTAGCAGCACGTTGTGGAACTGCTCGTAGGCGTCGTTATCGTTTGTGCAAAGCTGGCGCACATAGTCGTCGAAGTCGAAGAATATGGTAGGCTTGTATGTCTCGCCGTCGAGGTCCTGCACGTTGTCGAGAAGGCTAAGGTCGAACGTGTGCGTTGCGTTGATGCTCTTCATCATGGAAGCCATCTCGTCAACGTATCTGCAATCAATTACGCCGATTGTGCCGTAAGGTGTGCCGCTGTTCGAATAGAACTCGTAAAAGCCATTGCATAAAGCCTTGTAGTCGGGCTGTGCGCTCATCAGATGCTGGTATATGTTCTGGTAAGGCATGCCGTAAGCCATTACTTCGCTTGTAGACGCAATGATGTAGTCGGTTACGTCCTTCAAGTCGTAAGCCACCTCCATGCTCGACATGTAGCAGTCGTCGAACATGATGAACTGCATCTTCATTCCTGCAGCCTTTATGCTTGTAGCGAAGTCGTCGATGTCTATTTTGTATTCTTTTTCCAATCCGCCGAAGTAGCGCAGAGTGTTTCGGTTGAATACCGTAGAGCTTGGTATCCATCCCATGCCGTGACAGCCCACAATCATGGCGTAGCGGTGTGCTGGCGCATACTCCTTCACCTTGTTCAGCAGTTCCACTCTACCATTTGTCGTGAGATATATGGGCGAATAGAACTTCTCGAGTGTGTCCTGCTTGCATACACCCTTGTCGTATTTTATATTTATCAGTGCACTCTGCTTTTTATCCTTTGCGATGAACACTACGAGGCGTGTGTTACCCAACCCTTTGTTGCTCTCAATGGCTCTTTTCATTCCTGCGATATTGTCAAGCAGGTATTTGTATAGATTGGTGCTATGAGGCATGAAGACGAATATCGTTTTCTCTGCTGTCTGTGGCTCTGTTGGCGTGTTGGGGTCATTCTCCGTACAGGCAGTGGTACAGAGTATACAGAGCGAAAGAAAAGTTAGTTTTAAGAACTTATACATATCAATATATATTAGTAGTAAAAGGGCAGAAGGCTATGTTCTCCATGCTGTTGTCTGCATCGTTGTGTGATAACAATCAAATGTTATGCTGTGCAGACTATAGTGTGGAAATCATAGCCTCCTGCGGTTTGTATTATAAATGTTTTGACAAGTCAGGTTGCTTACTTGCTCTTCAATGCTGCGATAGATTCCTTCAGAGCAGCGATCTTCTCTTCTGAGTCGCTCTGCTTCTTGCGCTCGAGTGCCACAACAGCCTCCGGCGCGTGAGCCACGAATTTCTCGTTAGAGAGTTTCTTCTTGATGCCTGCGAGGAATCCTTCGAGGTGCTTCAGCTGAGCTTCCTGCTTCTCTATTTCGGCAGCAACGTCAATCATATCGCCAAGTGGTACTGCGAACTCGTCTGTGCCCACCATGAAGGCAGCAGCCGTTGTATCCTTCTCTGATACTACGTTGATAGCCGAGAGATTAGCCATCTTCTTTATTACTGAAGCGTAAGCCTCGTAGTTGTTCTGCTGCAGTGCCTGCAGTTCGAGAGCATCCTTGTTCGGAATGTTCTTCTGGTTGCGCACGGTGCGCACGCCAGCCACGATGAGCTTCACGTTCTCAATAGCTGCTACTATGGCGTCGTCGTCGGCAGTAGGAGCATCGAGCTTCAACTCAGCGCGCATGATCGATTCGCTCTCCTTGCGGTCGTAGATGTGCTGCCAGAGTTCCTCTGTGATGAACGGCATGAACGGATGGAGCATCTTCAGCAGAGTCTCGAAGAAAGCGAGTGTCTGCTCGTAGCTTGTGCGGTCGATAGGCTGGCCGTATGCCGGCTTCACCATCTCGAGATACCAGCTTGAGAACTCGTCCCAGAACAGTTTGTACACAGCCATAAGTGCCTCAGAGATGCGATACTTAGAGAAGAGGTCGTTCACCTCAGCGTTGGTCTGCTTCAATTTAGCCTCGAACCACTTTGCTGCGATATTGTTAGCCTCTGGCTGCTCGGTATCAGCCACCTGCCAGCCCTTTACAAGACGGAATGCGTTCCAAATCTTGTTGTTGAAGTTGCGTCCCTGCTCGCAGAGGCTCTCGTCGAAGAGAATGTCGTTGCCGGCAGGAGCCGAGAGCATCATGCCCATGCGCACGCCGTCGGCACCATACTTCTCAATGAGGGCGATAGGGTCGGGCGAGTTGCCGAGTGACTTCGACATCTTTCTGCCCAGCTTGTCGCGCACGATACCTGTGAAGTATACGTTGCGGAACGGCACGTCCTTCATGTACTCCTCGCCAGCCATAATCATACGGGCTACCCAGAAGAAGATGATGTCCGGACCGGTTACGAGGTCGCTTGTGGGGTAGTAGTATTTAATCTCCTCGTTGTCCGGATTGTTGATGCCGTCGAACAGCGATACAGGCCAGAGCCATGAAGAGAACCAAGTGTCGAGTGCGTCCTCGTCGTGAACGAGCTGGTCGGCTGTGATGTTCTCGTAGCCCTCAATCTTGCGAGCCTCTTCGAGCGCCTCCTCAGCGGTGAGTGCTACTACGTACTTCTCCTCTTCGCCTTCGGCTGTGGGCAGGAAGTAAGCCGGGATGCGGTGTCCCCACCAGAGCTGGCGCGAGATACACCAATCCTGAATGTTCTCCAGCCAGTTGCGGTATGTTGTTACGTACTTTGTCGGGTGGAACTTGATCTTGCCCTCGAGCACCGGCGGCAGAGCGATGTCTGCGAAGTGCTTCATCGAGAGGAACCACTGCTTGCAGAGGCGCGGCTCTACGGCTGTGTCCTGGTTGCGCTCCGAGTAGCCCACCTTGTTGTCGTAGTCCTCAATCTTCTCTACCAGTCCGGCAGCCTTCAGATCCTCTACAATCTGCTTGCGCACGTCCATGCGATCCATGCCTACGTACATGCCTGCAGCCTCAGAGATGGTGCCGTCCGGGTTGAAGATGTCGATAGTCTCGAGGTTGTGAGTCTTGCCGAGTGCGTAGTCGTTCACGTCGTGAGCAGGAGTAACCTTCAGACAGCCCGTACCGAACTCGATATCTACGTAGCGGTCCTCGATAACCGGGATAACGCGGTTCACCAATGGTACAATCACCTTGTGTCCGCGCAGCCACTGGTTCTTCGGGTCCTTCGGGTTAATACACATTGCTGTGTCGCCCATGATAGTCTCCGGGCGTGTAGTAGCTACAACAGCGTAGTAGCGTCCGTCGGCATCCTGATGCAGCACCTCGCCCTCGCATCCTGTCGGCACAACTGGGTTTACGTCTGCATCAGCCACATAGTAGCGCAGGTTGAACAGATGGCTCTTCTCGTCGCGGTAGATAACCTCTTCGGTAGAAAGCACGGTCTGTGCCTTTGGGTCCCAGTTTACCATGCGCAGACCGCGGTAGATAAGTCCCTTTTTGTAGAGGTCCACGAACACCTTCAGCACGCTCTCAGAGCGCTTCTCATCCATAGTGAACGCTGTGCGGTCCCAATCGCAAGACGCACCGAGACGACGCAACTGCTTGAGGATGATTCCACCATGTTCGTTCGTCCAGTTCCAAGCGTGCTCAAGGAACTGCTCGCGAGTGAGGTCGCGCTTCTTGATGCCCTGCTCTGCAAGACGATTTACTACCTTAGCCTCTGTAGCAATCGAAGCGTGGTCGGTGCCGGGCACCCAACATGCATTCTTTCCCTCCATACGTGCGCGGCGCACGAGGATGTCCTGAATCGTATTGTTGAGCATGTGGCCCATGTGCAACACGCCAGTCACGTTTGGTGGCGGTATAACGATAGTGTAGGGGTCACGTCCGTCGGGCTTGCTACTGAAGAGTTTGTTGTCAAGCCAGTACTGATACCATTTCGATTCCACTGCTTGTGGATCGTATTTGCTTGCTAATTCCATACTGATTGTATCTGTTTTGTTTATATTCTATATTTCTTAACTTGCAAAATTAGTAAAAATACGTGGGATAATCGCCGTTTTAGTTCAATAATTATATAATAATGTGTTAAGTATATGCTATAATTTTGGCTTGTGTTGGAATATATAGCAAATGGTGGATATGTATAACAAAAAAGAGGATGTTACATGAAGTAATATCCTCTTTTTGTGACTCCGGCAGGATTCAAACCTGCAACCTTCTGATCCGTAGTCAGATGCTCTATTCAGTTGAGCTACGGAGCCATTGTTTAAAGCTTTAAGCGTTGTTCCTTAAAAGCGAGTGCAAAGGTAGTGGTTTCTGATGAAACTGCCAAATGTTTTTGTGACTTTTTTGAAGAAAATGTTGAAAAAGTTGATTTCTTTACTTTAAATTCTCTTCTGTAGGCGAATTATATAATAAATTCGTATCTTTACACACCATTTGATGGTAACGTAGCTATTCGTATGAATAGTGCTACATACATGCTATTAACGTAAATCGGTATAATAAGAATGTATAATCTATATAAATAATAAATTATGATAAGTTTTCTTTTATCTATTGTGGTGAGTATTGCGTCATTTGGTGCAGTGGGCAACAATGAGTCGGTGAACAATGCTGAGGCGATAAACCGCGCCATAGAGCATTGCGCCGAGCAGGGTGGTGGACGCGTGGTTGTACCATGTGGTGAATATTACACGGGGTCGATATATCTGAAGTCGGGTGTTATGCTCTTTCTTGAGCAGGGTGCTGTGCTGAAGGGGGTGCAGGACATAGATGCTTATGCTTCCTTGAAGACCACGCTTGACCTCTCGCGCTACGAGAGTGGGCAAGGTACGGTGAATTATAACTCTGCCACCGATCCGCAGTGGTCTAAGGCGATGGTGTTTGCTGTCGGTGTGAGTAATGCTGGCATTGAGGGTAAGGGATGCATTGACGGAGCTGATGTGCGCAATCCGCTTGGTGAGGAACACATGCGCGGTCCGCATACCGTGCTGATGGCTGGTTGCAAGCATATGAAGTTTGAAGGTATCAGTGTGAAGCGCTCCGCCAACTATGCTTTTCTGGGCTACCAGATAGAAAAGTCGCAGTTTCATAATCTATGTATAGAAGGCGGATGGGACGGCATACACATCCGTGGGGCGAAGCGTGTGGAGATTGCGCACTGCGAGATGCACACTGGCGACGACGCTATTGCGGGCGGCTACTGGGAGCGCATGAGCATCAGTCACAACGTGCTAAACTCTTCGTGCAACGGCATACGTATGATCATGCCATCGATAGGCTTGGACATTACTGATAACGAGATATATGGTCCTGGAAAGTTTGAGCACATCACCTCGCACCGCACACGTTCTGAGGCAGCTGTAAATCTTGAGCCTGGCGGATGGGGTAAGGCTCCGGGACGCATGGATAAGATTCGTATTCTGCGCAACAAGGTGAGCTATGTCCTAACGCCACTCTGCGTTACGCTTAGCGATGACAATACGATGGGGCGTTTATTGGTGGAAGACCTTGAGGCTCGTGGCATCACACGTATGGCATTATCGGTGAAGAGTTGGGGTAATGCGCCTACCGATTGTGTGGTGATGCGCCGTTGCGATATGGAGTTTGATGGCATCGATGATCCTGCATTGCCGGCATGGTTCGAGAACCGTCCTACTGACCAGTGGCCCGTTTTTCCAGTTTGGGGCATGTATTTCCGCAATGTTAAGAAGGTGGATGTGCAGGATGTGAAGCTTTCTGTAAAAGGAAAGGAGTACCGTAAGGCGTGGATGGTGGACAATGTGAAGAAGCATAACCTGAATGTGGTTGATGTTCGTTAAAAAAATTGAGGGCAGCCAATAAACTGCCCTCAACCAACACAAAAACTAAACTAGACTTAACTAAGTTAATTCAAGACTTTCACAAGCCCTCAATTACTGGTTGCAAATATAATGAATATTTCTGTTATATGCACAATATTGTTGCTAAAAATATCTTAACAAGAATAAAAAACTTCATAAAATTTATATTTTCTATGAATTTGTAGCTTTATTGAGCATAATATAATCCAAGATTACCATTGAAGCCATAGCTTCTACGATAGGTACTGCACGTGGTAGCACGCATGGATCGTGGCGTCCTTTGGCGCATAGAGTAGCAGGATTGCCTGCATTGTCTACAGTTGTCTGCTCTTGAAGAATGGTTGCAGTTGGTTTAAACGCTGTGCGGAAGTAGATATCTTCACCGTTGCTTATGCCTCCTTGTATGCCCCCACTATGATTTGTAACGGTGCGTATGCTTCTATCTTCTGTTGTGAATGCGTCGTTCAGTTCGCTGCCGCGTGCAGTAGCGCAGTTGAAACCTTCGCCATATTCGAATCCTTTTGCAGCGTTGATGCTGAGCATTGCAGCACCGAGCATTGCGTGAAGCTTGCCAAATTCGGGTTCACCGATACCCTTAGGACAGCCTTTCACTACGCACGTCACCACACCACCGATGGTGTCGCCCACGGCTTTCATCTCGCCGATGAGTTGCTCCATGCGTTTTGCTGCGATGGGGTCGGGGCAACGTACGGGGTTGTGCTCTATCTCTGCGAAATCGTACTTAGTGTAGTCGCGGTCGAGGATGATATTACCGACCTGTGATGTGTAGGCAGTGATGCTTACGCCCATTTGTCGTAATGCGAGTTTGGCGAGTGCTCCTCCCACACAACGACTTATGGTGATGCGTGCCGACGAACGTCCGCCACCACGATGGTCGCGTATGCCGTATTTGCAGGTGTACGTGAAGTCGGCGTGTGAAGGCCGGAAGAGACTACGCAAGTCGTCGTAGTCGGCAGAATGTTGGTTTGTATTGCGCACAATAAATCCTATGGGGCAGCCAGTTGACTTCCCCTCGAACACCCCACTGAGCAGTTCCACCTGGTCTTGCTCGTTGCGTTGTGTCGTTATATGGCTTTGACCAGGGCGACGACGGCGGAGCTCATTTTGTATGAACTCCATATCGATCATAATGCCTGCCGGCATTCCGTCGACCACGCCACCGATAGCTTCGCCATGACTCTCACCGAATGTGGTGAGAGTGAATAGTGTTCCGAATGTATTGTGCATATTTGCTTTTTAGTTTGTTCTTCAATCTGCATTAATCTGCAGGAACGTTTTAGTGGTGGTGTCCGCAGCAACCTCCCTTATGCTCGTGATGTCCGCAGCATCCGTCTTCGTGGTCATGGTGTCCGCATCCACCCTCATGGTGTCCGCATCCACCCTCGCAACCACCGCAGTCGCCTCCGCAACCGCCACCGTTCATGTGGCTGAGCATAGTTTTGATCTCATCCTTTGTAGCCTCGCGGTTTTCGATGATATAGCCTTTGAAGTTAAGTTTCTTGCCTGCGAGTGGGTGGTTGAGGTCTACCTTAACAGCAGCATCACCAATTTCGAGCACTGTGCCGATGAAGAAGTTGCCGTCCTCGTTCTTCAGAGGAATCTGTGCTCCCTTGAATATATTCTTGCTGTCGAATTGTCCGTCGACAATGAACATCTCCTTGTTGAGTTCGATGACGCGTGATGTCTCATACTCACCGAATGCCTTCTCCTTGTCGAGTTCAAAATCGAATTTCTCACCACGATTCAAGTTTTCAAGATGCTCCTCAAGAGCATCTAAAGCTGCATCGAAGCCAGTGATGAATACGAAAGGCTGTTCCTTTGTGGTTTCCTCTACGAGTGTGCGCTCTCCGTTCTCGCTGATTGTGAATAGCTGATACTGTGCTGCGATGAGCTTGTTTGTCTTATTTTCCATTATTTTGTTTGTTATATTTGTTTCGTAATATGTGTGATGTAAGTGCAAAGTTAGTGCAAATTAAGCGCATTGCAAAATAAAGTCTGCTTTTTGTTGCAATGGAGTCAGTGGCGTTATTCGTTGTAGATAGCCACTTTGATAACACCATCCTCCCTGTTTTCGAACAGTTGATAAGCCTCTTCTATTCTGCTGAGTGGAAAGCGATGTGTTATGAGTGGTGTGGTGTCAATCTTTCCTTGTTCGATGAGTTGCAGCACCTCCTCACAGTCGCAGCCGTCTACACCGCCAGTCTTGAACGTGAGATTCTTGCCGTACATGTTTGGCAGGGGCAAAGTCTGTGCCTCGTCGTATAGGGCAACGATTGTTACGATAGCATTGGGACGTGCACACTGCCAAGCCAGTTGGAACGTGTCCTTGCCTCCGGCTACCTCCAACACTCTGTCGGCACCGCCGTGGTCGCTGTTGGCTTTTACGAAGTTGTCGCACTCCTTTGGTGTTGTAATCAGAACATCCGGGTAGTGTGCTCTAATGAAGTTGCGACGTTCTTCCGACTGTTCGCAGACGATGATGCGCTTCGGTTGTTTGAGCATTACACTGAGCAGTGTGCAGATGCCCGTAGGACCTGCTCCGATGATGAGCACAGTATCCTCTTCGGTTATCTCGCTGATGCGTGCAGCCCAATAACCAGTAGCAAGCACGTCGCCAACGAACAGGGCCTGCTCGTCTGTAACGCTGTCGGGTATGCGGTTCAGTCCTTGCTCTGCCAATGGTACACGTACATACTCGGTTTGTCCGCCGTCAATGCGACAACCTAAAGCCCATCCTCCGTGCGGCGAAGTGCAGTTGTTCACGTATCCGTGTTTACAGTAGAAGCACTCGCCGCAGAATGTTTCGACGTTTACCGTCACGCGATCGCCAACTTTGAAGCCTTTCACGTCGGTTCCGAGTTGCTCTACGACGCCCACCATCTCGTGGCCTACGGTGATGCCAGGTACTGCTCTTGGTACGCTTCCGTGCTTGATGTGCAAGTCGCTTGAGCAGATGCTTCCTAATGTGACGTGTACGATAGCATCTGTAGGTTCGATAATTGCAGGCTTTTGTTTGTCAACTAAGGCAAACTCACCTTTCTTTATATATGTATATGCTTTCATTATGTTTGTATGTTATACGTGCAAAGGTACAAATAATATAATAAAGGTAGATGCTTTTTTCACTATATGCAATAAAAAACGCAGAAATCTCTTTAGTGTTTCGCCGTTTTTGTGTAATTTTACCAAAAATAAAAAACAAAAGCTTATGATTGATTATCTTGCACAAAATCTTTGGACTCTTTGGGCAGTACTTGCAATGGTGTGTCTTGTCTTGGAATTGTCATCAGGCGATTTCTATATCACCTGTTTTGGTATTGGTGCGGTGTGTGCGCTTGTCGCCTCCTTGTTCGCTCTGCCGTTTTGGGCACAGGTGGTAATATTTGCCGTATTCTCCGTGTTGTCTATATATTGCATCCGGCCACATCTTGTACATATGCTTGATGCCGAGGGCGGTCAGCGCAAGAGCAATGCTGATGCCATCATCGGTAGAGTGGGCAAGGTGACGGAGACCATTAAGGCTGGCGATTACGGCCGTATGAAGCTCGATGGCGACGATTGGAAGGCTGAGTCTGACGAGACGGAGGATCTGCCGGTGGGTACGAAGGTGCGCATCATTGGTAGAGAGAGCATCATTGTGAAAGTTGAAAAAGCGTAAGCTGAGTATTTAAATGTTAGCAATAAACAACTAAATATAAACGACTAAATATTAACAACTAAAAATCAAACACTATGGAGTTTATGACAATCTTTCTTATTGCACTTGTAGTGCTTGCTGTTGTCTTTGTAAAGATGGCAGTCGTCATCATCCCTCAAAGCGAGACAAAAATCATCGAACGTCTTGGTAAGTATTATGCAACGCTTAGTCCGGGCGTAAACATTATCATACCTTTCATTGACCGTGCAAAGACCATCGTTGTCAGTGTGCGTGGACGCTATGGCTATTCAACCACTATCGACCTTCGCGAGCAGGTGTACGACTTTGATAAGCAGAACGTAATCACGAAGGACAACATCCAGATGCAGATTAATGCGCTGCTTTATTTTCAGATAGTTGATCCGTTCAAGGCTGTCTACGAAATTGACAACCTTCCGAACGCTATTGAGAAGCTCACACAGACAACGCTGCGTAACATCATCGGCGAGTTGGAGCTCGACCAGACCCTTACCTCTCGCGATACCATCAATACTAAGCTTCGCGCCGTTCTCGATGATGCTACCGACAAGTGGGGTATCAAGGTGAACCGCGTAGAGTTGCAGGATATCATTCCGCCGTCAAGCGTGCTTCAGGCAATGGAGAAGCAGATGCAGGCAGAGCGCAACAAGCGTGCGGCAATCCTTACATCAGAAGGCGAGAAGCAGTCGCAGATTCTGCAGTCGGAGGGCGAGAAGGCTTCTACCATCAATCGTGCTGAGGCTGCTAAGCAACAGGAAATCTTGCGTGCAGAAGGCGAGGCGCAGGCCCGCATCCGTAAGGCAGAGGCTGAAGCAATCGCTATAGAGAAGATTACGGAGGCTGTAGGCAAGAGCACCAACCCTGCCAACTATCTGCTCGCCCAGAAGTACATCAATATGATGGAGGAACTTGCCCAGGGCGACAAGACAAAGACTGTATTCCTGCCGTTTGAGGCTACGAACATGTTGGGCAGCCTTGGTGGAATAAAGGAATTGTTTAAGGAAACTGGAGATAAGTAAAAGAATTTAAGAAAACATAAATGAACATGAATATTTGTATCTTTGTTGGCGCACGTCCCAACTTCATAAAGATAGCCCCAATCGTTCGCGCCGTTGTCAAAGCTAAGGCTGAGGGCAAAAGCGTAAGTCACAGTCTCGTGTATGCTGGTCGTGAGGACGACCCTACACTCGAACCGTCGCTCTTCGACGACCTTCAGATTGGTCGTCCTGACGTATGCTTAGGCGTGGAGTGTAAGAACCTCAACGAACTGACTGGTCAGGTGATGTCTGCCTTTGAGTGCTACCTTCAGGAGCATAAGACGGATGTGGTGATTGTGGTTGACGACCTCGCGTCTACAATGGCTGCTGCCATCGTTGCGAAGAAGCAGGGCATTCGTCTGGCGCATCTTGTGGCAGGCACACGCTCTTTCGACATCTCTATGCCGAAAGAGATAAATCGTCTCGTTATCGACGGACTTTCCGACTTGCTCTTCACGGCAGGCATCGGCGGCAACAGTGCTGCAACACGCGAGGGTGCCGAGTCGTCAAAGATATATATGGTTGGCAATATCCTCATGGACACGTTGCGCTTCAACCATCAGCGTTTCGCCCGTCCTGCAGTGATGGACAGTCTTGGTCTGACCGAGAAGAGATACATAGTGTTCACACTCAACCGCAAGGCTATCATCGGCAACGATGACGAACTGCGTGCGCTCCTTGTGAGTATGATGTCGCACACGGGCGACATCCCCGTTGTTGCTCCGCTGCGCCAGTTGGCTGCTGATGCCGTGCAGCGCATCGTCAACGAGAATCCACTGCTCTTCGAGAACCTGCACATCGTTGAGCCGCTCGACTACCTCCACTTCGGCTACCTCACATCCAATGCGCTTGGTGTAGTAACCGACTCCGGCAATGTGGCTGAAGAGGCTACGTTCAACACCGTGCCTTGTATCACGCTCAATAGCTACACCGAGCACATTGAGACCGTAAAGGTTGGTTCTAATGTGCTTGTAGGTGAAGACCCAGTGCTGCTTGGTGAGGAGATGGCACGCATGGTGGACGGCAAATGGAAACATTGTGGCATACCTGAGCGTTGGGATGGCCGCTCGGCAGAGCGTATCGTGCAGACACTTTTGGAGTGCGCAGCAAAGTAAAGACAATCCGCACCGACCGATGCGGATGTCTGCGTCGACCGATACGGATGTCTGCGTCGACCGATACGGATGTCTGCACCGACCGATGCGGATGTCTGCGTCGACCGATGCGGATGTCTGCGTCGACCGATGCGAGTGGTAGAAACTTAATACATGAGTCTTCTGTGTTTTGAAATAGTATCTTGTATTAACCAAATAACCCCTGAATATGAACAGTTACAAATCTATCTGGTGCGCAGCACTCATTGCGCTTAGCATCGTTATCCTTGGTTTTAATATCAAGGGTGGTATTGACAATTTCGCCAACAAAGACCGCAAGGTGTCCGTAAAGGGATTGGCAGAAAAAGAGGTGGATGCCGACAAGGTGACATGGCCTATTGTGTCGAAAGAACTTGGCAACGATTTGCCAGAGCTCTATAAGCGACTGGGTGATACGCAGTCGAAGATAAAGCATTTCCTTGCCGCCAATGGTGTGAAGCCTGAGGAGATAAGCGTAAATGCGCCGAGCGTCATCGACCTCAATGCCGACCAGTACAGCAACAATCAGCGCACATACCGCTACAATATCACATCGGTCATCACCGTAACATCGCGCAACGTGAAGCTTGTACGCTCCATCATCGCTCGCCAGGGCGAACTGCTGAAAGAGGGCGTAGCCATCGTCGATGGAGGTTACGAGAACCAAGTGAAGTACGAGTACGTATCGTTCAAGGAGATGAAACCGAAGATGATGGAGGAGGCTATCGCCAATGCGGAGAAGACGGCTGCGCAGTTTGCGGAGAACTCAAAGAGCCAACTCAACAAGATTGTCTCAGCCGACCAAGGACAGTTCTCCATTGAAGACCGCGATCAGAGCACACCTTATATCAAGAAGGTTCGCGTTGTGACCACAATTGTTTATTCGTTGAAAGATTAGATTAGTGCAGACTTTAATCTGCATATTTAATAATGTAAAAGTGTTGGAAAGCAAGGAAAAGGAAATAGGAACCCCATCGCTATGGGGGCGAAAGTCGGGGGAGGGGCTTTACTGCTTCCTCACCCAAGCTCCTGTCTATCGTGTTATACTGACGATGGCGGTGCCTACGATAATCTCCATGCTTGTAACCTGCCTTTACAACATCGTCGACACCTACTTCGTCGGACAGATTGACACACAATCTACGGCGGCAGTAGGTGTCGTTTTTTCATTAATGTGCCTCATACAGGCACTTGGAGCATTCTTCGGACAGGGCAGCGGCAGTTATATGTCGCGCGAGTTGGGTGCCAGACGGCGCGACAATGCTTCCGTCATGGCTGCCACCGGTCTCGTCTATGCTTTGCTTGTAGGCATAGTGGTCTGCGTCGGCGGACTCCTCTTGCTGCGCCCTCTGTCGCTGTGGCTTGGCAGCACTCCCACCATTCTTCCTTACACCGAGCAATACATGGCTATCATCCTGCTTGGTGCTCCTTTTCAGATAGCCGCCTTCGCACTCAATAGTCAGCTGCGTATGCAGGGCAATGCGCGCCACGCTATGTGGGGCATCATTGCCGGTGCGCTGCTGAACGTGGTGCTCGACCCCGTGCTTATCTTCGTTTGTTCGCTCGGACTGCGTGGTGCGGCACTTGCTACAGTCGTCGGACAGATTGTAAGCTTCCTTATATTATATATAATGTGTAGCCGTAGCTCAGCTTCTGCGGTGCGTCTGCAGTTGCGTCGTTTCTCGCTGCGACCCCATTTGGTGAAGGAGATAGTGTACGGTGGTTCACCATCGTTGTCGCGCCAAGGGTTGGCAAGCATAGCAGTTGTGCTCTTGAACCTCGCAGCAGCCGATTATGGAGACGCTGCAATTGCGGCAATGTCCATAGTCAGTCGTGTCACGATGTTCGTTATGTGCGTCATTGTGGGGCTTGGTCAGGGTTTCCAACCGTTCTGTGGCTATTGCTACGGAGCGCAACTCTATAAGCGTATGCACCAAGGCTTTTGGTTCACGGTAGTGACAGGCACGGTCTTTCTTGTCATAGTGTCGGGCGTTGTGTTCTACTTCGCCGAGGCGACTGTACGCCTCTTTCGCGACGACCCCATCGTGATAGCCGTCGGTGTTACTACGCTGCGCTGGCAGTTGGCTGCTTATCCACTCAACGCCTTCATCATGACTGGTAACATGATGCTGCAGACCACTCGCTGCCCGTTCCGCGCCAATGTGCTTGCATCGGCGCGCAAGGGACTGCTCTTCATTCCGTTCATACTCATCCTTCCGCATTTGTTTGGACTGATGGGTATCGCCATGTGCCAGGCTGTGTGCGATGTCGTTACGTTTCTAATAGCAATTCCGATTGTTCGCAGTGCGTTTAAAAGTAAAAAAGTAAAAGAGTAAAAAACTTAGAACGGGAAAATGAGTGGCAGCACACCGATCATCACCAGTCCCATTATTATCTGTAACGGCAATCCCACCTTTATGTAATCGATGAAACTATATCCGCCAGCCTGCATCACGAGGGCGTTAGGCGGTGTGGAGAATGGCGATGCGAAGCACATGCTTGCGCCGAGCGTAACGGCAAAGAGCATGGGGTAGGGACTCACGCCTATTGTCACTGCCGAAGTGAGTGCTATGGGCGACATGAGCACCGCCGTGGCGGTGTTGCTGATGAACATTGTGAGACACGATGTGGTGAAGTAAACACCGGCAAGCAGAGCGTACGGACTCGCCTCGCCGAGGTTGTCTGCAAGCAGGCGTGCCACCATGTTCGATGCTCCGGTCTTCTCCAACGCTACCGACATGGGTAGCATTGCCGCAATCAGCACTATACTCTCCCAGTTGATTGTTTTGTAGGCTGCTTCTACGTTACGCAAACATCCGGTGATGACCATAAGCAGTCCGGCTATCATTACCGCCGTTACGGGTGCTACGGGTATGAAGTCGAACACCATCATCGCTATCATCAGCAGCATGATAGCCGCTGCAAGCGGAGCTTTGTAGTCGAGCGTTACGTGAGCTGCCTCCTCCAGAGGCTGACCAATCACCACGATACCATCCGCCTCGTTAGCTATGCGTGCAATATTCTTCCAGCGACCCTGTATGAGGAGAGTGTCACCCTCGCGCAGTTTCAGGTCTGCAAGGTTCTCCGTGATGTAGTCGCCACCGCGCTGTACGCCTAATACATTCACGTTGTACATACGTCTTACGCCCGAGTCTTTTATCGACTTACCGCATAGACGCGCCGAGTGCATCAGCACCACCTCCGCGATGCCGATGTCGTAGATGGTGAGGTTCTGTGATGAAGCAGCGGTCAGCTTCAAATCGGTAGCGAGACGTGTTGCAGTCTCCTTGTTACCGCTGAGATATATAATGTCGCCAGCAGTGAGCAGTGTGTCTGGACCAGCCAGTTTTTGCTCTACATCTTTCATGATGCGCGTGTGCGACTTCTTTATGCGTCTTACCTCGAGCACGGTAAGTCCATAGCGGTGGTGGATATTCAGTTCGGCGAGTGTCTTTCCGGCAGCCAATGATTCGTTAGCAACGGTGAAGACAGAAAGGTTATCAGCCAACTGATATTCTTCCATCAGTCTGCTCAATGTTTTTCTTCTGCTCTTTTTGTCGTTCTCTTTCTTCTCGTTGCCCGATAGGAAACGCTTGCTCAGTGGTAGCAGTACTACGATGCCTACGATTATACAGGCGATGCCTACGGGCAGAAAACTGAAGAACTTTAGTGGCTCATAGCCTGCTTCGGTCAGTGCCTCTTGTATCACAAGGTTAGGCGGTGTACCGATAAGCGTGAGCATACCGCCCATGCTGCTTGCAAAGGCGAGAGGCATAAGCAGTCGGCTTGCTTTGATGCCGCCTTTTTGTGCCAAACTCACCACGATGGGCATCATCAGTGCCACTGTGCCCGTGTTGCTCACGAATGCTCCGATGAGAGCCGTTACAATCATCAGTAGGAGGAAGAGTCGCAACTCGTTGCCGTCAGCCAGAGTCATCAGTTTGCCACTTGCTTTCTTAGCCAGTCCGGTCTGCACGATGGCTCCTCCTACGACGAAGAGTCCGACCATCATAATGACTACGGGATTGGCGAAACCGGATAATGCTTCTTGAGGTGTTAGTATTCCGGTGAGGAGTAGTGCGACGAGTGCGCATAGCGCAACGAGATCAGAGCGTACTTTTCCCATGGCAAAGAATACTGCTGCTACGGCAAGGATTGCGATAGTTATAATCATGCGATTTGTTGTGTTTGTTTTTTAGATGATGAATGAATTTGTTTTCTTAAAAAAGTTTATCCAAAGTTACAAAAAAGTATTGAAATAACCAATAAATTGTGTTATGTATTACGATTTGATTTAAATTATTTTGAAAAAGTAACAAAAAGTTCAAAAAATATTGCATTATTCAACAAAAAGTGTTATCTTCGCAATGTATTAGTACGGAGGGTGCAGCCTCTCGTCCCTCTGATTAGATTATTAAAGGCTGTTTAGAGGCATCAGCCAGAATAGGAGGTTTTATGAACAAGTTGTTGAAGAAATCTTATGATTTTGAGTCGTTTGAACTTGACAACGTTTATAACGAAGATGAGCGTTACCCACGTGATAACACCTCCATTTGGTACAATTAGTTAAGTTGTGCGAACATCCCTCTTTGGGGGATGCTGGTATAATAATGGAGAGTTAGTACATTACAATTTAAAAAAAACAAATAGCAAAACCTTGATCCTTGATGGGTCAAGGTTTTGCTATTATTATATAGCTCGGTTTCATGCCGCATGACTAATTGGCTCATCATGAAAAGCTGTAGAGTCGAATGGATGACTTCTCGTTTAAGAGTTTCATGAGCGCGAAGTAAACATCTACACTTAATTATAGAAACCTTTTAAAATCTTCTTTGTCTGTTAAGTACTCCATAATGAAATAGTTACTTACAAAAATAAAAGACGACTCTTTTAACTCTGCCGAGCCAAGATCACAACTTTCAGCTCTTCCATAAAAATATTCACTAGAATAACAATTTGAATAATAATATCTCTCAGGGTGTGCGTCCCAACCATTTTTTTCCTCCTGATATTCCAACTTTGTTTCTAATAACAAGTTTATTTTGCTAATTACACGTTGAGACATTTTATGACCTTTTCTTGGCCTAAATTCGTAAGATTTGTACCTACTTTCATGGTCATCCCTGCCAACGCGATTTTGACCAATTTGTTTGTGTTCTATATTACAGCAGAACACAAGTCTATATATATCGTAAAAACTTTCGTCAATTACAATTTTTTGCATGTTTGTTAGATAGGTGCTAATCTCATCATATTCTTTATAGTCTTCAGGAATACAAACCATGTAAAGTTGACGACTCGCTTCTAAATCAAAATACCTATATAGATATAAGTGCATAACACATGCTATATAGGCGGCTATGTCATCTTCAAAATTTAAATTATAAGGTATTTCCTCCTTAAGATGACAATATGCGACCCTTTCAAGTCTATTATATAGCAATTTTTGGTTAAATGCAAATTCAAATAATCTTGCAAAGTAAATATTTAAATAACTTAATTCGCTGCCACAAAATTTTACCACAATATCATTGTCTTTTTTTTCTACATTAATTGTAAGTAGTGTTAACAATGCTTTATCTAATGTAAATGGCAAATTAAGCCTATTATTTCGGTCAAATAAATATTCATGACTTGCAGTGACACAAGATAAGGTCGGAATTAATATTTTGCCCTTCATTGGCCAACCATGTTGTAAGTAATCAACATTTATCAGAGAAAGTGGTCTTTTAAAAAAGTAATTCTCATGCTCTTCTCCTTCAAGATATTTGCGAATTTTTTCAGGAAACTCAACAAAAAGATAATTAATTGTAGAAGAGTATTTTTTTAACCAACCTTCTTTATTATCAAAACCTTTCCATATAATATCATAAGATTCAATTGTATACGGATATTTATCGGTTTCTCTATTCTTATAATCTTTATCAAATAAAGTTAGTTCAATCTTATAAAAATACTCCGAATAATTGATATCTACGTAATGACCATCTCGGGTAGGAATACCACCAGTCCCAGATTGTCTGCGAACTTTAATACTATTTATAATAATATACTCTAATGTGATCTCTGACGAGAAAATCTCCATTGTATTCAAATCAATATAACCCACATTGCAATTAGTCCAAATTCCATCTTTTAATGAATCTGGAAAAGACACATAAGGAACTCTATTTTGTTTGTGATTATTTGTGGATGAAGATCAATAATTCCATCCTTTGTACTCTAGATAGGTTTGGGAATTATCCCTATTTGTTTTTAGGGATACATTCTGCATTATTTCACCATTAAACAATATAAGCATATTTTTTTCAGTCATCTTACAAAAAGAGCCCCAAGCAGTGTCTCGACAGGCGACCAAACCTCTATGCAACACTGCGAGGGAGTTCTGTATATTTGTTTGCCTATTGGCAGTTAGGGTCTTTTGCCGATGAATGAAATGTAGATTGTTCGTCATGCGTTCATTGCATGGGCGCAAAGTTAATAAAAAAACGGCAGGAAACGGCAGAATTGTATATTAAATAAGGTGAAGATGACGTTTTTTGTCCTGTTTTTGCATCAAAATGCTACCTTTACCTTATTATTTCCTTACCTTTTATTGCTTGTTTGCACCAAAGATTACCTGTCCGACCACACGTGACCATTGGTACATTTGGGGTATGTTCTTAGCAAAATTCTTTCTTCACTCGTTGAATTGTGCTGATGCCTTTTCCCGTCAGCTTTGCTACATCCCTAATGGCATAGCCCTTCTTCAAAAGTGAAATGGCTTCCTTGTATTCTTCTTTCTTTTGGTCAGCAGATTTGGTTGAGCCTGGCTTGCGCCCCAGTTTACCACCTTTGGCTATGTACTGCTTCCTTCCTGACTGCAAACGGAAGGTGATGTTGTCACATTCCAGTTGCGCACAGGTGGAGAGTGTTGCCAACATAACGGGGGCAAACAGCGACGGCTTGCCATCTTCCTCCAGCAGATTGACTGCTCCTTCTGTATGTAGAGGTTGATGCCACAGTCAATGAGTTCCTTGACAGAGGCAAGTACCTCAAACGCATTACGACCCATCCTTGACAGCTCACTTACAAGAAGGGTGGAAATGCGGTGTTCCTTGCAATAGGCGATAGCTTCGCATAACACAGGACGCTCCTCTTTCTTCTTTGCGCCTGAGATATGCTCCTCAAATACCTTTCGGACATCCATCTGCCTATACAAAGCATAGTCCGATAAGTCCTTGACCTGTCGTTCTGTGCTTTGTCGTTCCCCTGTGCTGGAAACGCGAGCGTATATCACTGCTGTCTTTTCAACCATTTTAATCAAAGATTAAATTGAACATGAAAAAGCCTGTGTCCAGATAAGTCTTGCAGATTTATTTGGCAAGTGGTGGTGCTGAGTTGTTTCTTTCCATCATTGTAGGTGCAAGTCTTCAAAAAAGTAATGAAGCCTTTGCAAAACTCCTTATCCACGTCTTTCAACAGAAACTCCGGCTTGCCTATATATAATAGGTATTGGTCAATGCGAGCATGAGTGTTGCGCTTGGTCTTCATGGAAGACTCAGACAACTCGGCATTGTACTTCACAAAGTCATCCATCCACTTGGTAAGTGTCATGCGTGACTTCTTCACCTTGTCCCAATCCACAAGATCCTCTCTCTGGATGTCAACAATGCGCTGCGCCTTGATTTGCTCTGCCAACATTACGTCACCTTACTATCCTTTTATTTCCGATGGTTAGACCCGCTTGGGATAATTGGTGGGTGGTATAAGAACGAAAGTGTAACTTTGCCATATAACATTGGTTAAGCAACTGAAGTTTCTATCGTAAGCTTTTCTCACCATCACCCGAACGCAATCCGATCGGATTCCGTCCGCCGCCCGATCAGATTCCGTCCGCCGTCCGATCAGATTGCGTTCGGTGTCCGATGTTGGGTAAAGACCAAGCAACTATTTTGGTTTGATTTTGATACCATTTTTGTTTCGTATAAGTAATAAAAACGATAGCTCTTTTGTTTTTGCATCCTTATACGAAACATGTCGGATACGCTTATATAAGTATGTGTAATGCTTGTCTTGTTGGGTGTTGCGGAGGCCGGAGACCTCCGCTACGGATGGTTTACAGCAGAACTTCTTCCAGGTCGTCGGGCACAACGATGCGGCCCTTGAAGTGTTGTGCCGCTTCGCGTGTGTATGTCTCGCGGCGTGTGGCGAGTGTTTTCTCCTCGGTGTGATAGAGCAGCAGGTTCTTCACGCCGAGTTCGGTGGCGAGCTTGCCGGCGTCGAGTGCTGTGCTGTGCGACTTCTCGTAGGGCTTGAACTCCTCGCGGTCGGCGTAGAGGCAGAATGCCTCGCAGAGGAGCCAGTCGGCGTGTTCTACCATGAGACGGTTCTGCTGGTTGTACGGTTCGTCGCCGAGACAGACAACAGTAGTTCCGGGCAGTTCGGCACGGAAACCATACTGCTTCTCCTTTGTGGAGTGGATGTCGAAGCACTGCATACCGATGTCGCCCATCTCGAACTTGTCGCCATCGTGCAGTTCGTGGAAAACCACACGCTCTGCCACCTTTGCCAGCTGTTTCTTGGCGAGAATCATGTCGATGATGGTGCGTATCACGAGCTGCACCTTGTCGTTGCCATACACATGGAGCTGACCCTCGTAGCCTTTACATTGCGCCACCATACGTATTATCCATATCACGCCGAGTATGTGGTCGGTGTGGGCGTGGGTGACGAAGAGATGATGTATGTCTGCGATGCCGATACCTGCTTTCTTCAGTTGTCTGAGTACGCCGTTGCCCCCGCCGCCGTCAACGAGCAGTAGGGTGGTGTCGGTCTGTAGGGCGAAGCAGGTGTTGTAGCATTGGGTGACGGTTGCGTTGCCCGTGCCGAGCATGGTTATTGTGTTCATATTGCTATGTGTTTTTAGTTGTTATTCTTTGTCTGTATTCACAAGGAAGTTGCCTGCGCAATATTTCTCTGCAGGTATGTCGTAGTAGGCATCTCTCTGTTTTGCGAAGTTGATTAGTCGGCTGAACGTCTCATCCTGCTGAAGTACTTCGGGATTGCCCACCATAATCAGATGCAGTCGTGCGCGAGTCATGGCTACGTTCAGTTTGCGGTCGATGCGCATTCCGTCCTCCTCGAATGTGTTGTTTGTGAGGAAGCGGAGTTGATAGGGGTGGCGCACGGTGAAGCCGTAGATGATATAGTCGCGTTGCGAACCTTGATAGCGTTCCACGGTATCGATAGTGATGTTGTGAAGTTTGTTACGTTGTGCTTCATCCTGCTTGCTGTCAGCGTTGCCGAACATCGTGCGATAGGCAGCGTCGATAGCGTTGCGTATTGTAGCAATCTGGTTGCGGTAGGGCACGATTATTCCGATGGTCTGTGCTTCGTCAAAACTGTCGGCTGTGCTGCTGAATATCTGCATCACTGTAGCTGCTATTATCTCCGCTTCGACCTGATTGGTCTTCATTGCCGTAGTATTGCCCACACGTGGCGAGGCGATGAACGCTATGCGATGGGCGTTCAATATCTGAACGATTCCGTTCGGAGTGTTGAGTGTTGAATGTTGAGTGTTGAGTGTTGAATGTTGAGTGCTTTCTGTCACATCCGTGTCTGGCGGTAGCGTTTGGTGGGGTAGCGGCACAACGGCGAGCTTACTGCCGTAGAACTCGATGTTCGAAAACTCGGCTATCTCCTGATGCATGCGTCCCTGACGTGTGAGCATGTAGACGAGGTGTGGGTTGTAGCCGTCGTCGGTCTTGCAGTTAGTGAGCAGACGCTCGAAGAGCGAGAGACGACAGTTGGTAAGGTGTATGGCGTGTAGCTCAGGTTCGTCCACCTGCGACTCCTCTGCGGTCTGCTGCACCACGGCAGGTAGCTGCTTATGATCGCCGATGAGCACGAAACGACTGATTGAGTTTTGAGTTATGGAGGTGCGTGCCGAGAGCAGACCGATGAGATGAGGCTCGAGTATCTGCGAGGCTTCGTCGATTATGGCGAGGTCGAAGTGCTTAATCTTCAGTAGGTGGATGTTGGCATTGAGCGCAGTCGTTGTGGCGCAGAATACCCGTGTGTTGCTGATGAGATTGGCTACAGCGTGTGCGTTGGGACAAGTTGTAGCACGATTGCAGAGCAGGTGGGGTTTGAATGTCTTTTCGCAGTTGAGCTCCGAACCGATACGTAGGAAGTCGATGTTGCTCTCTAAAAGTTTGCTGCATATTTCGTCGACGGCTCGGTTTGTGTAGGAGAGGAGCAGGACGTTGGCGTTGGGGTTGGTTAGCTCCTCTTTGAGTATGTTGAGCAAGGCGAACGATGTTTTGCCCGTTCCTGGAGGTCCGATTACGAGGAATAGGTCGCGTGCTTGTTTGGCATGTAGCACGAGCTGGTTGAAGGCACCATAGTCGCCTGCGAGCGTAATGCTTTCGTCGACAGTTGGCTTGCGCTGACAAAGGATAAGGTCGCGGCGTGGTTGAGGTGTGGAGAGAAAACTGTGTAAACCACTATATAGCGATTTTACGGACGACTCAAACATATCGTGCTCTATCGCCCAGCGTGTGTCTTCGGCAGAAAGAAACAGACGATGGTCGGTTTGTGGGTTGCGCAGCACCACCTCTACGCCTGCTTCTGTAATGTTGCTGACAGATGCGCGGTGAACCATCTGAGCGCAGGCGTTCGGCACTTCGCCGTGGCGGTAAGGGTAGAGGATTACGATGTCGCCCAAGCGGAAATTGGAAGTATCTACCGAACGTGCAGCACTGAACTTCAGTTGTAAACGCTCGATAGTATCGCCGTTCTCGCCGAACGATTCAATGGTTAATTCTTCGTAGATATTACCCGCAGCACGTTTGTCTTCGAGCGTGTCGAGCCATGCGGCAGCAAATCCGCTGTCGTCTTTTGTTTTGTTTCCAATCTTTGAGAGCAGATGCTCCTTGCTGGTGAAACGCAGGAAACGCAGATAATAGGCACGCTCTAAGGTTGAGGCTTGGTTTATAGGATTGAGAGTGCGTTCCAATTCGGGGCGCACCCATTGAACCCACAATCGTCCTGTGAGATGGTTGCGGTTGAGTATCTCGGGTGTTAGTGAGGTGAGAATGTTGAAGCCGTCATTTGTGCAGCTAATGTTGAGCCACGTCAAAAGGTTGCGCATACGTATGGCGCGCAAGGTGAGTTGGGGCATATTGGCTATCGATACCAATCCCTCAGAATACTTTGAGTAGAGGAGCATGAAGTGGCGCAACTGGTCGGCACGCTTGCCGAACTCGTAGTTGAACAAGGCGCGATAGAGCGAGAGCTGCACGAGGTGCTTCTCTTGCGGTTCAGGGCGGTTGGGATTGAAATCGTCGGTGGGGAAAGGCACGAATGCACCCTTGCCCGACTTCTGCTCGATGATGGTGATGTCACCATTCTTTACATGCAGCAAGTCGAGTCGTCCCTGAATACCCAATACCTCACTAAAGAACGTTGGCTCAAGCACTACGGCACGTGCATCGAACTCTTTAACCTCTTGTGGTAATACCTTGCCAATGAGGTTCTCTATATTTTGTTGCTGCTGGCGTGCGTCGCTATAGAAGCGAGCCACGGTCTGTGTATCCTTGAGGTCTTCGCATGAAGTGAGGCTTATAGCGTTGTGATGGAAGAAGTCGATAATGCTCTCGTTGAAGGAGGTGTGTTTGTTGTGTATTGTTTCGTCGAGGAATTGTCCAGCGAGGTTACCCAAGTGTATATGTACGGTATTGGGTGGTGGCTTCAACATGTTGAGCAAGTGGACGTATGGCGACTCGGCGTAGGTCTCGAAACACGAGGCGACGGCGGTGATATCTATCAGATAATCGGGTTCGTATATGATGAGTTCGGGCATATACACGCCGTCCTCGATGCGAATATGCACGAGGTTGATTTGTGTGTTTTTATGCAAAATCTGTTTCAAGTACGACCAATCGGCTTTTCCTCCCAACCATAGATATTCGTTCTGTGTACCATAACACACCTTCACGGATGAAGCATTCTGTTCCTCCGTGGCGTAGATATATTGATCGTCCCAATGTTCGACGACGCAGCGCAAGACTTTAGCGTCGAGTTTGCTCCAACGTTGTTTGCGGTTGGTAGTAGGGAAGTAGGCTGTTAGCGATGTGGGTGCCATACTTTCGGACAACAACTCTACGAGCAACGTCGTTGCGTTTAGGTCGTACGGAAGCGAAGTGGTCAGCTCGTTTTCTGGTGTGGCGTGTATGGCATTAAGCATTCGCCGTGTATTGTGAATTAGTTGAGCGGTGTCAGTGGGCACATCCAACTGCTTCATAAGGTAGTCGACCTTGGCGAATAAGCCTATAAAGTTAATACTTGTTTGTGAGAGTGCTTGATTCACTATGCGCTTGAATATATCGCGCAACATAGCGTACTTCGCATGAATGGCGAAGCTGCCTGCAGCCACTTCTTCAATCTCTTTGAAGAACAGCATGGCATGTTCTGTAGTGAAACTCTTTTCTATCGTATTGTTTGAGTGCATAGTTAGCAACAAAGTTAGCACAAACTGAGCACAAACCGAAATTAGTTAGCCTAAAATGTTGCTATATAATAAAAAAAGTATGCAGTTATCATAAAAAACAACTGGAGTAAAGTCCCGTTCGTTGTATAATGTACAACAATCGTACTTTGCTCCAGTTGCTTTATATATAATGTATGCTTTTAGTCGGCAGAAACGAACTCGTCGAGGAAGCGTACATCGTTCTCAGAGAACATACGCAGGTCGGCTACACGATACTTCAAGTTGGTGATACGCTCGATGCCAAGACCGAAAGCGTAGCCGGTGTACACCTTGCTATCGATGCCGCAAGCCTCGAGCACGTTCGGGTCTACCATACCACAACCCAAAATCTCTACCCAGCCAGTGTGCTTGCAGAAACCGCAGCCCTTACCGCCACAAATGTGGCAAGAGATGTCCATCTCTGCGCTTGGCTCTGTGAAGGGGAAGTAGCTCGGACGCAGACGAATCTTTGTGTCCGGACCGAAGAGCTCGCGTGCGAAAGTGAGAAGCACCTGCTTCAAGTCGGTGAACGACACGTTTTTATCAATGTAAAGACCCTCAAGCTGATGGAAGAAGCAGTGAGCGCGTGCTGAGATGGCCTCGTTGCGATACACACGACCCGGGCATATGACGCGGATTGGAGGCTGTTGGCGCTCCATGATGCGACTCTGGTCGTTTGATGTGTGCGAACGCAGAAGAATGTTCTTGGTCACTTCTGAGGCACTCTGCTCGATGAAGAATGTGTCCTGCATGTCACGTGCCGGATGGTCTGCTGCGAAGTTAAGCTTTGTGAATACGTGCAAGTCGTCGTCAATCTCCGGTCCTTCTGCAAGCGTGAAGCCCATGCGCTGGAATATGTCAATTATCTGATTCTTCACAATGGTAAGCGGATGGCGTGTGCCAAGAGCTATAGGGTAAGCCGAGCGTGTTAAGTCGATGTCGTCAGCCGACTCCTCCGCCTCAGCATTCTGTTCCTTCAGCTCGTTAATCTTCTGCATGGCAGCCTGCTTCAGCTCGTTAATCTTCATGCCGACTACCTTCTTTTGATCCGCAGCTACGTTGCGGAAATCAGCCATAAGAGCTGTAATCTCGCCCTTCTTGCTGAGGTATTTCAGTCGCAGTTGTTCAATCTCTTCAGCATTTGACGCCTTAAGATTGTTCACTTCCTTAAGAAGCTCTTCTATCTTTTCTAACATAATTAAAATTATATAGCTTATTTACTAACATATAAAAATCATTGCAAAGGTAATATTTTTTAGTCTAATAAAGAAGTTTATCGAAATAAAGTTGTACTTTTGCCAAAAAATTGAGGGCTTTGTAAAGCCTGTCAATTGTATAGATTGTAGTATGAGAAAATCAGTTTTATTCGTAGTGCTCGCTATTTTGGTGGGCATCGTTTGTTTTTCATCTTCTGGATGCACCGAGAAAAACACATCTGCCGTAGATAGCGACACCATTATTACGGTCGATACAACCGCTGTGGTGGATTCTATAGAAGATGAAATTATTGCTGCGACACCAATGCCGAAAGCCGCAGACGAACTCTTCGACGACTTTTTCTTTAACTTTGCTGCCAATCGTAAGTTGCAAAGCAAGCGCATCGTGTTCCCACTGCCCGTGTTTACTGGTAAGGAGAAAACCTACATTGCAAGGAAAGCGTGGAAGACTGACCACTTTTTTATGAATCAAGACTTCTATACATTGATATTTGACAATCAGCACCAAATGGAAGTGGTGAAGGATACCTCTATCTCGCACGTCGTAGTGGAGCGCATAAACCTACCAAAGTATAGTATGAAGCAATATGTCTTTGAGCGCAGACGTGGTCTGTGGATGATGACTTCCATACGCAACGAGAGTCTGGCTAAGAGTAAGAACGCTTCGTTCTTGCATTTCTATCAGGAATTTGTGAACGATACCGCTTTCCAGGTGGCAAGCGTTAATGACCCATTGGAGTTCAGCGGACCGAGTCCTGATGACGATTTTGAGACAATGAATGGCATTCTCGCACCCGAACAGTGGTTATCGTTTGCTCCAGAACTGCCCAATAAGGTGATTTATAATATACTTTATGGACAGAAATATACGGAGAGTAATCAGAAGATTTTCGTGATACGAGGCATTGCTAATGGTATAGAAACAGAACTAACTTTTCGCAAGAAAGATGGTGGCTGGAAACTAATGAAACTTATAATGTGATGAAAGACCTCAAGAATTATAATCTACTTGCGCACAATACATTCGGTATAGCTGGTTTGTGTCGTCGCTTTGTGGAGTTTGGTGATGTAGACGATGTGCAGACATTTGTGCGCACGCTTACGGAAGCAGACCGCCCACTACTTATCATCGGTGCCGGAAGCAATCTACTGCTCACTCGCGACTTCACAGGAACGGTGCTTCATTCGGCTATTAAGGGACGTGAAGTGGTGAAGCGTAGCGATAAGAAGGTATGGCTGCGTTGTGGCTCCGGCGAAACGTGGGACGATATCGTAGCCTACGCTGTCGACAATGGTTGGCATGGAGCTGAGAACCTCTCGCTGATACCAGGCGAGGTGGGAGCCAGTGCGGTGCAAAATATAGGTGCATACGGCGTTGAGGCAAAGGATTTGATAACAAAGGTGGAGGCTGTGGATATTGCTACGGGCAACGTAGTGGAGATGACAAATGAGGATTGCAAATATGCTTATCGTCAGAGCCGTTTTAAAAACGAGTGGAAAGACCATTACGTGATAACCCACGTGACATACTGCTTCTCATTAAATTTCTGTCCAGACCTCGACTATGGCAATATACGCCACTCGCTTGAGGAGCAAGGAATAAGTAAGCCGACAGCGCAGCAGTTGCGTCAGACCATCATAAATATACGCGAGGCAAAACTGCCGGACCCGAAGGTTATGGGTAACGCCGGCAGCTTCTTTATGAATCCTGTAGTTGGGCGCGATGTATATGAACGTCTTGCTGCACGGTATGAGGGTATGCCGCATTACGTTGTGGATGCTGAACATATTAAGATTCCTGCAGGCTGGATGATTGAGCAGTGTGGATGGAAAGGTGCATCGCTCGGTAGGGCAGGAGTGCACGACCGTCAGGCACTTGTACTCGTCAATCGTGGCGGAGCAACGGGTGGGGAGGTTGTCGCGCTCTATAAGCGTATCATAGAAGACGTGCGCAACAAGTTCGGCATAGAGATACATCCAGAAGTGAATGTTATATAAGTAGGCGAGTTGGTAGATACGGCTATAGATGTGCTGACAAGTCACTGGTAAATGATTACGAATGATGTCAAACAAAAATACAATTACGGTTACATTGCTTGGTACAGGCACGTCTGGTGGCGTTCCGTCGCTTGGCTGTCAGTGTGAGGTGTGTCGCAGTAGCGATCTGCGTGACCGTCGTCTGCGCTGCGTAGCTCTTATTGAGTCGGCAGGTGGCACACGTGTGCTTATCGATTGCGGTCCGGATATACGCCAGCAGCTGATGCCGCTACCATTCAAGCCATTGGATGCCATACTACTCACACACATACATTACGATCATGTAGGAGGTATCGACGACTTGCGCCCGTTCTCTGTGTTTGGACCAATACATTTGTATGGTGACGAGAAGACATGTGAGCAAGTGCGATTGGCTATGCCATATTGTTTTGAAGAACATCTTTATCCTGGAGTGCCACGTCTTGAACTACATAATGTGCGTCCGCACGAGCCTTTGCACATAGGCGATTTGGAGATAATGCCAATAGAAGTGATGCACGGCAAAATGCCGATACTCGGATTTCGCATTGGCAAGTTCGCTTATATCACGGATATGAAGACAATATGTGATACAGAGTTGCCGTATCTCGAAGGTGTGGAGACGCTTGTGGTGAACGCTTTGCGCTTTGAAAAGGAGCATCATTCACACCAATTGGTTGATGATGCAGCGAGATTTGCACAACAGATAGGTGTAAAGCAAACGTATATAACGCATGTGTGCCACCACATCGGACTATATGATGAGGCAAACAAACGTATGCCAAATGGACTTACGTTGGCGTACGATGGGCTTAAACTGAATGTTGAGTATTAGGGGTTAGGAATTAATAATTAATAATGACTAATTAATAATGAAGCGTAGGGCTTACTTGCGCTTCTTTTTTGTTTTTCCCAATATGAAAGCCCCTTCTTGATATTTGCGGTAAAGTTTCCAACCGAGCATCATTCCATCGAACATAGTTGTACCTAAACTCAGCATCTTTGCGAACTTCTGAGCTTTGCCTTGAGGCATAGTTTCTTCTTTGTGAAACAGGTCGTTCCACTTGTTGGCTATACGCTCCTCTTCTTGTTCAATTTGTTTGTGTAAACTATCCTTGTATGCAGAAATGTCTTCGAGCGAGGTGATAGTCTGCGGTAGTTCAATGGGTTCGATTTGTGACATAAACGTATGTGTATAAAAGTGATGCTGATTACTGTTCGTTCATCAGCAGACCAGCGAGAAACTTTACGAGTGGACGTTCAATCCATCTTTTTCTAAATATCATGCACAGAAAGAGCATGACAAAATAACCACCCGCAACGCAGGCAAATGCCAACGCTGTGCCAATGAGTGGTGCGAGCGCGTAAGCTGTTGCAAAGGATAGATAGATTAGTCCGATGAAAAGAAGCAACAATAGCACAGCCAACATAGTAAGTGCTGTGAGCAGTCGCACAATCTTTTCAATTACATCGAGCTTCGCATATTTTGTTTGAAGCCCGATGTAATTCTTGACAGCTTCGATAAGCTCAGCAATGGTCTCTATGTTTTTATCTGTTGAGAACATCTTGCTTTACGTTTTGCTTTCGTTGCTTGTTATTAAATTTCGTCGTCAGTTGCGTCCTTGATATCATCAACAAGGTCCTCAACCTCTTTGCGGCTAACGCGGATGTTGTGTTTCTTGCAGAAATCGCCAACAGCGTCACCGATGCGTGTGCGTGTTTCACTTCCCTTTTCTGGGGCGAGAAGAACTCCTAATGCAGTTCCGGCGAGTGCACCGCCGAGGAATGCTCCAATGTAACCTAATGCTTTCATGTCTTTTAATTTTAAGTTAATAAATTATGATAGTGCAAATATAGCAAAAGTTTTTGTATAAAGTAATTTCTTTGCAACTTTTTTAATAAAAATTTTGTGTCAGCCCTATTTAACAAACTTTATGCACGTGATAGTCCTTTGTTTATGATATATTTTGTAATTTCGCATCAAAATGTATAAAAACGACAATCGATAAATCAATTAAATCATTTAAGAATATGAAGAAGAATATGTTTTTGTGCGCAGGTCTCTGTGCTGTATTGGCATTTACAAGCTGTAAATCAAGCGAAAGCGCATACAAGAAGGCTTACGAGAAGGCTCAAGCAAAGCAGGAGCAACCTGCAGAGCAGCCAGTCGCACCTGTTCAAGAAGAAGTGCCGGTTGTAGCTCCGCTCGTAGAGCGACCTGTAACGGAAACAACAGTTGTAGACAACACTGATAACGTAGCAGTACGTTCAGAGAACTTTACTCTTGTTGATGGTTCTGGTTTGAACAACTTCAGCGTTGTTGTTGGTTCTTTCGGCGTGAAGGCTAATGCGGAAGGCTTGCAGAGCCAGTTGAAGGCTGCTGGTCACAATGCGCAGATTGTATTCAATTCAGATCGTAACCTCTATCGCGTTGTTGCTGCTACATTCGCAACAAAGGGAGAGGCTGCACAGTCTCGTGATCAGCTCATTGGTCAGTACCCAGGTGCTTGGCTTCTTTACAAGAAATAATTCTAAAACATTATTAATATAGTGGCGCGAATACTTTCGATTGATTATGGAAAGAAGCGCACGGGTATAGCTGTCACCGATCCGCTACAAATCATAGCTGGCGGATTGGCGACAGTTGCTACGTGCGAACTTATGAGTTTCTTGCAGAATTACGTGGCTCGTGAGAGCGTAGAACGTATCGTTGTGGGTGAGCCGAAACAACTTAACGGCGAGCCGAGCGAGAACCTTCCTCGTGTGAAGCAGTTTGTAGCCAAGTTGCGCAAGATGCTTCCCGACATTCCGGTTGAGTTCTACGACGAACGCTTCACATCTGTGTTGGCTCATAAGACGATTATTGATAGTGGCATAAGTAAGAAGGCCCGTCAGAACAAAGCACTTGTCGACGAAATAAGTGCCACAATCATTCTACAAGATTACCTTCGGATGAAGGGAAAATAACAGAATCATGATTTTACCTATTTATACTTACGGCAACGCTGTCTTACGTAAAGAGGCTCAGGACATCACTCCTGACTATCCCGAATTGCAGACATTGATAGCTAATATGTTTGAAACAATGGACGCAAGCGACGGTATCGGTCTTGCTGCTCCACAGGTTGGTTTGGATATTCGCGTTGTTGTTATTGATATTGATGTACTCAGCGAGGACTATCCAGAGTACAAGGGTTTCAGACACGCATACATCAATCCGCACATCCTTGAGTACGATGAGAATTCGGAGAAGAAGACGATGGAGGAGGGATGCCTCTCGCTGCCCGGAATACACGAGAATGTGAAGCGTCCGACACGCATACATGTACGCTATCAAGACGAGAACTTCGTAGAACACGACGAATGGGTGGAAGGTTACTTGGCTCGCGTGATGCAGCACGAGTTCGACCATCTGGAGGGTACAGTGTTCGTCGACCGTATATCGCCGATGCGCAAACAAATGATTCGCGGTAAGCTTAAGGACCTTCTGCAAGGTCGTTTCCGCTGCGCTTATCGCACGAAGATACCCAGAAAATAAACACATATTATTTTATGAAGCATATCATAGTCCTTATATTACTTGCTATTCTGCCGTTGCATGAGATACGGGCGCAATACAACACCAATCGTCTTATTATCTCGGGACAGAGCGCATTGTACTATGAGGACTATGTGCTTTCTATTCAGTACTTCAACCAAGCTCTTGCTGCAAAGCCTTATCTCTACGAGCCTTGGTTTTATCGCGGACTTGCAAAGTTCTATCTCGACGACTATACGGGCTCTGAGGCTGACGTGACTAAGGCGATAGAACTTAATCCGTATGTCTTTAATATGTTCGAGTTGCGCGGACTCTGCCGCATTCGTCAGAAGCACTATGCACAAGCCATTGACGATTACACACGCTCTATAAATCTGAACCCACAGAACCAAACAGCGTGGTACAACCGTGCGCTCTGTCGTATTGAGGACAAGGACTACGTTCAGGCGCAGCTCGACCTTGATACTGTTATCACACGTTGGAAGTCCTATGCCAGTGCCTATTCGTTAAAGGCGCAGGTCTACCTCTTGCAAGCCGACACACTCACTGCCGATAAATGGCTCGACAAGTCTCTGCAGGTGGCTCCATACGATGTGGATGCATGGAATATGCGTGGCATGATTGCTCTCTCGCGTGCCGAGTGGAAGAATGCCGACACATATCTTAGTAAGGTGATACACCTGAAGCCGAAAAACGCTGCCAACTATGTCAACCGTGCTTTGGCGCGCTATAACACCAACAACCTACGTGGCGCGATGTCCGACTATGACACCGCCATAGATTTCGATCCCGATAACTTCCTCGCTCATTACAATCGTGGACTGCTCCGCATGAACCTTGGTGACGACAATCGTGCCATTGAGGACTTCGATTACGTGATACGCATGGAGCCAAAGAATGTGCTCGCAATCTTCAACCGCGCCATATTGCTTGATAAGACAGGCAATCTGCGTGCTGCCATACGCGACTATTCAACGGTTATTAATCAGTTTCCAAACTTCTGGACTGGTCTTTCGCGACGTGCCAACTGCTATCGCCGTCTTGGTATGACGGCTAAGGCTGAACTCGACGAGTTCCGCATCTTGAAGGCGCAGATGGACAAGCGCGTGGGCAAACAGACGCGTTGGAGCGCAGCTAAGGCGAAGCAGATGCGCCGTCGCAGCGAAATAGACATGGAGAAATATAACCAAATTGTAGTGTCCGACGACAACTCCGTTGAGCATGAATACAAGAGCGATTATAGAGGACGTGTACAGAATCGTGTGGCTGGCAACGAGCCGCTGCCGATGTTCTGCCTCTCGTTGGTGCGCTACGCTAATGATGTGCGCTCTTATCAGCCTTTTGTGCCGAGTGTAGACGCATTCAACCGACGCAACCCATCGCTTGTTATCTATGTTAATAACAAGCAGCAACGCCTTGACGAGACGCTCTCGCAACATTATCTTGCTGTTGTCGACTCGCTGTCGACTCGTATCAATGCCGAGCATAGCGAGAAGCGTATCATGCCGTTGCTCATCCAAAGGGCTGTGGCAGAGAGTGTGACGCAGAATTATGACGCTGCGCTCAGCGACCTTAATACGGTACTCGGATCGGACAGCACATCCGTACTGGCTCTTTGGCATAAAGCCTACTGCCAGTCGATGGCTAACGAGTTTAGCAATGCGACTGTATTGTCGAAAAGCACTGTCGAAAAAGACAGGCTTAATCATGATATGACGTTTGCGTTAAATCGTTCAAAGGTTGTCGATTGCCTCAATCAGGCTATCATGCTCGACCATGAGAACCAGTTCCTGTATTACAACCGCGGTTGTGCGCTGCTCGTCAATAAGGACTATGCACACGCCATCGACGACTTTACACGTGCCATAAATATCGACAACGGACTCGCTGAGGCTTACTATAACCGAGGATTGGCGCGCATAAAGAACGGCTCGCAGCAGGAAGGCATTGCCGACTTGAGCAAGGCTGGCGAGCTCGGATTATATAATGCATATAGCGTTATAAAGCGATTGACCTCTAAAAACTAATTCTGTGATTGTTATTCAACACGATGAAAATGAAATATAAATAATCAGTACAATCATAATGACAAACAATCTAAACATTAGAAAAATCTTTTTCTTGGCACTGCTGATTTTCTGTGCCAATCTGTTTGCTGCCAGCAATGGCTACACGCCTAAAAAGCGTGAGTTTCGCGGAGCGTGGATTCAGTGCGTGAACGGGCAGTTCATCGGTATGTCTACCGAGAAGATGCAGCAGACACTGACCTATCAACTCGACGAGTTGCAGAAGGATGGCGTGAACGCTATCTTCTTCCAAGTGCGTGCTGAGTGCGATGCTCTCTATCAGAGTGATATCGAGCCGTGGAGCCGCTTCCTTACAGGCGTACAGGGTAAGGCACCGCAACCGTACTGGGACCCACTGCAGTGGATAATCGACCAGTGCCACAAGCGTGGCATGGAGTTGCACGCTTGGCTTAACCCATATCGTGCAAAGACTAAATTCACTTCGAGTCTCGACCCGAAACACATAGCAATGACCAATCCGGGACGTGTGTTCCCTTACGACGGACTCTTCATTCTTAATCCAGGTATGCGCGAGAACCGCGAGTATATTATAAAGGTGGTGAACGACATCGTCGAGCGTTACGACATTGACGGTATACACATGGATGACTATTTCTATCCGTACCCAGTAGCTGGGCTGCAGATACCAGACGACCGCGAATATGCTGCGAACAGCAATGGCATCAGCAATCGTGAGGACTGGCGCCGTGACAATGTGAACGTGTTCATTAAGGAGTGTGGCGAAGCTATCCACCGTCTGAAGCCGTGGGTGAAGTTCGGCATATCGCCTTTTGGCATCTATCGCAACAAACGCGATGGAGTAGAGGTGGGCAGCCTTACCAAAGGTACACAGAACTATGACGACCTTTATGCCGACGTACTGTTGTGGGTGAACAACGGATGGATTGACTATAGTGTGCCACAGTTGTATTGGCAGATTGGTCATACCGCAGCCGACTATAAGACTCTGATAGAGTGGTGGAACCGCTACGCATCGGCACGTCCGTTGTATATCGGTGAAGACGTGGAACGCACAGCGAAGTTTGCTGATGTGGACAACCCGAAGATAAATCAGATGCCGGCTAAGTTTGCGTTGCACTCCAAGTTGCCTAACGTAGACGGCACCGTGCTTTGGTATGCTAAGGCTGCAGTAGACAATGTAGGCAACTACGGCACAATGCTCCGTAATAAGTATTGGCGTTATCCAGCCCTGCAACCGTTGATGCCTTTCATCGATTCGAAGGCTCCGAAGAAGCCGAAGAAGGTGAAGCCGGTGTGGACAAGCGACGGATACGTGTTGTTCTGGACAAAGCCTAAGGCTAAGCATTGGGATGATGAGGTGCACAAGTATGTCGTTTATCGCTTTGAGAAGGGTGAGAAAATCAATTTGGATAATCCTGCAAAGATAGTTACTATCACCGACAAAGAGCACTATAAGTTGCCTTACGCTGACGGCACTGCACGCTATACATACGTTGTGACGGCACTCGACCGCATGAGCAATGAGAGTAAGCCAGTGAAGAAGAAGCTGAAGCTATAGGATTAAATGCAATATAACAACAAAGGCTGGGAAGCAATAGCATCCCAGCCTTTGTCGTAGTATGTAAATTATAAAAGTTCTTATCTAATTCTGTCTGCTGCACGCACGAGTTTCTCATCGTGTATCACTCCAGCGCGAGCCATGAATACCAAAATGGCAGCTATGGCAGGCAGACACGCTGCGAAAGCTAAGTTGAAAGAGAAGTCAACAGGCGATGTGTTGCGTGCTGTCACTCCCAGTACGATGTACCATGCTATGAGTAAGAATAGGTTGCATACGCAAAACTTGCTCTGTAGCTTTCGGTTGTTGTAGAGGAATATTGTTCCCAAGCTGAGTGCTGCACTCATTGCGAGGATGCCGAACAGTCCGCATACGGAGTAGTTGGCACCTGCGCTTGTGATGATGCAGAGGTTGTAGAGCTTAATGCTTCCGCCCATTCCCATCGGTGTTATCTCTGCTATAGGTAAGCAAAGGCAAACCACCGTGGCAATGAAAGCGAGCAAGAGGAACAACGATTGCTTACGTTGTATCATTATGCCTGCTCTTGATTGTTGTCCTGTGACGGGTCGCGGAAGTAAACGTTGCCCTCAATGAACTCCTGGGTTGCCAAAAGTGTTGGCTTCGGCAGTTTCTCGTAGTAGCGTGAGATTTCAATTTGCTCACGGTTTTCGAACACTTCCTCGAGCGAATCGTTGTACGAAGCGAATTCAGCCAACTTCTTGTTGAGATCCTGCTTGATTTCTACAGCAATCTGGTTTGCACGCTTAGAAATGATAGCTACGCTCTCGTAGATGTTTCCAGTCTGATCACAGAGGTCCATGATGTTGCGTGTCACTGTGTTTACTGGTGCTTTTGACTTTTTATAATCCATATATTTTATAATTGAATTTTGTATGTTCAAATATTGTTATTAATCTTTGATGTAGTTCTTACACTTGCTTATGTATTTCTCTGCGGTAGCCTTGTTTTTTGAGTCGGGGTACTCGTTGATAAATCCGTAGCACTCGTCCTCTGCATCCTGGTAGCGCTCAAGCTTCTTCTCCTCAACACTCTGCTGTGCCAGTTCGAACTTGCTCTTCATAACGAGCAGCGAGAACTTCTCGCGCAAGTTGGTGTAAGGATAGTCTTTCAGAGCGTTCTGAGCAGTGATGATGCAAGCCTCGTAGTTGTTACCTCCGTATGTGCAGTTGCCGAAGTACTGACCGAGGTCGTAGTAGAGCTGAGCCGAGTAGAGTTCTTTCTGCACCAGTTTGTCCTGCAACTCGAAGAGCTTCTGCTGCGCAGTAGCACGATCCTCGCCGTCGGGATAGAGATCCATATACTCCTGGAAGGCAGCGATGGCGTTCACTGTCTGCGATTGGTCGAGACGCGGCTCCGGTGTGCAGTTGTAGAGGCTCATGCCGATGTAGAACTCTGCCTTCTCAGCGTATACACCTTTGGGATAACTTTGGAAGTATTTCTTGAATGTAGCGGCTGCTCCCTCGTAGTCCTTACTATTGTATTCAGCCATAGCCAACATGTAAAGACTCTCTTGAGCGTTGTCGGTGCCTTTCTGCATTGTCACCAAACCTTGCAACAATGATGATGCGCGCACATACTTGCCGTTGGCATAACTCTCTTTGGCATATTCGTATTTGTATGTGTTGTCAGAGGTCTTGTAGACCCGGTTGAACTCATTGGCGCAACTCGAGAAGAGAACCGTTGCAAGAATTGCAGCATATAGTGATTTCTTCATAATTCGATACTTTTTGAACTGCAAAAATACATATTATTTATTTAACTACAAAGAATACTTTCTCTTTTTATAAAATCTTCACGCTATAACTTGCTGATTTTGCATGTTATTACGGCTTAATGGCATCTTTTTAGAATAAAAACGATAAAATGTTTGAGCGTTTTCTTTCTTTTGTATATATTTGTAGTTCCGCTTTTTGCGTGTATTTTAATTTAATGACGACACATGGACTTCAAGATATCCTCAAAGTTTCAGCCTACGGGCGATCAGCCCGAGGCGATACGCCAGCTCACCGACGGAGTGATGAGCGGCGAACATGCCCAAGTATTGCTTGGCGTAACGGGCTCGGGCAAAACTTTCACTATGGCTAATGTCATAGCCAACGTGGGGCGACCTACGCTCATATTGAGCCATAACAAGACGCTTGCTGCACAGTTGTATGAGGAGATGAAGAGCTTCTTCCCCGACAACGCCGTGGAGTATTACGTTTCGTACTACGACTACTATCAGCCGGAGGCTTATCTGCCGTCGTCGGATACGTACATAGAGAAAGACCTTGCCATCAACGAGGACATCGACAAACTGCGTCTGTCGGCTGTAAGTGCGCTGCTCTCGGGCAGAAAGGACGTTGTTGTCGTATCGTCGGTGTCGTGTATCTATGGTATGGGTGGTCCTACGGCTATGGCTAATAGCGTCATCTCGGTGAAGAGGGGCGAAACGGTAGAGCGCAACGCTTTCTTGCGTAAACTCGTTGATGCGCTATATCTGCGCAACGATATAGACTTAACGCGTGGTACATTCCGCGTGAAAGGCGATACGGTGGACGTGTTCATGGCTTACAGCGACAATGTGCTACGCATAACATGGTGGGACGATGAGATAGACAGCATTGAGGAGGTTGACAGCGTTACGTTCAAGCGCATTGCCGAGTTTGCCGACTATAAGATTTATCCTGCCAATCTGTTCGTAACGTCGAAAGAGCAGACCGAGTCGGCAATACGCCTTATACAGGACGACTTGCTTAAACAGATCGACTTCTTCGAGTCGGTGGGCGACCATATTCGTGCGCAGCGTATCAAAGAGCGCGTGGAGTACGACATGGAGATGATTAAGGAACTTGGACATTGCTCTGGCATCGAGAACTATTCGCGCTACTTCGACGGACGCGAACCAGGGCAGCGCCCTTACTGTCTGCTCGATTTCTTCCCGAAGGACTTTCTTATGTTTATAGACGAGAGCCATGTGTCGGTGCCACAGATCAGTGCTATGTATGGTGGCGACCGCGCCCGCAAGCAGAACCTTGTGGAGTATGGTTTCCGTCTGCCTGCCGCGTTCGATAATCGCCCGTTGAAGTTCGACGAGTTCATGGACATGATCAATCAAGTTGTGTACGTGTCTGCAACGCCTGCTGACTTCGAGTTAGATGAGGCAGGAGGCGTTGTGGTTGAGCAGATTATACGTCCTACCGGACTGCTCGACCCAATCATCGAAGTGCGACCGAGCGAGAACCAGATTGACGACTTGTTTGAGGAGATTGTGCAGTGTCGCGAGCACGACTCGCGTGTACTTGTCACTACGCTCACGAAGCGTATGGCGGAGGAGCTTACCGAGTATCTTCTTGCCCACGACGTACGCGCCAACTACATACACAGCGACGTGGCAACGCTCGACCGCGTGAAGATTATGAACGACCTGCGTGCCGGTATGTACGATGTGCTTGTAGGCGTAAACCTTCTGCGCGAGGGATTGGACCTGCCCGAAGTGTCGCTTGTGGCTATCCTCGATGCCGACAAGGAGGGCTTCCTGCGCAGTCATCGCTCGCTTACGCAGACCGCTGGTAGAGCGGCGCGCAACGTGAACGGAAAGGTTATAATGTACGCCGACAAGATAACCGACAGTATGCAGCGCACCATCGACGAGACGGCACGCCGCCGCCAGTTGCAGTTGAAGTATAACGCCGACCACGGTATCGTTCCGCAGCAGATACGCAAGGACATCAAGGGGGCACTCTCAGGCTTCATGGACAGCGTGAAGTCGGCTGAGAACTCAGCACCGGTATCAATGTCTCAACCTCGCCCCACATCTACTTCTTACCGCCCATATATCGAACCAGAACCAACGGCTTTCGCTGCCGACCCCGTAGTGAAGCGCATGACGCGCAAGCAGCTTGAGAAGAGCATTGCCGACACCACCGAACTGATGAAGGCTGCGGCGAAAAATCTCGACTTCCTGCAGGCTGCGCAGTACCGCGACGAGATTGTGCGCTTGCAGGACGAGTTAAAACTAAAAGAGTAGAGGGTAGGAGGCTACGGCATTCTTGCCGTAGCCATGTGGTATGAGCACGAAAGCCCGATGTGGTATGGGCAAGAATGCCCATACCTCCTACTTTGATATCTCATTTGTTAAATAATGGTTAATCTGGCGGCTGATAGGCTTTAATTTCGTAATTTTGCACTTTACTAATTATGCAATTCTTTAAACAAAACAGAATGGACAACGAATTTTTGACAGACGATAAGCAGAACTTCGACTTGGAAGAGTCGGCTGTAAAGCGCCCTGAGCGACATCATAGCAGAGGAGAACGTTCTGACCGCTTCTTTATGATAAGGAATATTCTCAACATTATCTTTATGATTGGTGCCGTTGTGGGTGTTCTTGTGCTCTATTTCCACGATAAAACGATAGGCACGGTTATTATTCTCGTATCTATGGTGTTCAAGATGGCGGAGTGTTGTTTCAGATTAATACGCCTATAATAACTGCAATGATAAGAACAACAAGAAAATTATTAGGACTTCTTGCGTTTCTGTTGTCTGTTCCGATGTGTCTGTCGGCACAGATAGGTATGGACGACAACGAACGCTTCAACCAAATGAACCCTGATGGCTCTGTGAACAAGCGCAACCGAAACGCTGCCGACTCACTGGGTACGGACAAAGTTATACCGCGCGGCATAAGGGTATGGACGGTCGATTCGCGTTTTGGCGACCAAAGGAAAGCTGCTGTTGACACCGTGTCGCACATGTTTATGAACTCTATCTTTACAACGGGTTTGCGTGGTGAGTATAACACGACGGGCAATCTCGGTGCGCCGCGCATACATCGCATATTTATAGATCGTCCAGAAACAGAGCAGTTTATCTTTACGCAGCCATACGATTATGTTGTATCGCCCGTAGATAAGTTCCATTTCACGAACACGTTGTCGCCTATCACGAACCTTACATACAACACCGCAGGTGACAGAATAACGGGTGAAGACCGACTTTCGGCTAAGTTTGGAGTGAATGCAGGCAAGCGCCTTGGCGTTGGTTTCAACGTCGATTATCTCTACGGACGTGGCTATTATTCTGAGCAAAGCACGTCGCATTTCAAATTCTTGCTCTATGGCTCCTATCTCGGTGAACGCTATCAGGCACATCTCTTGTTCTCCACTCTCGATCAGAAAGTAACGGAGAATGGTGGTATCACCAACGACGAGTACATAAAGCACCCGGAGAGTTTTGACGACAACTTCGCAACGAACGAAATTCCTACCGTCTTGGAGCGCAACTGGAACCGCAACTCTAATCAGCATATCTTCTTCACGCATCGTTTTAGCTTTGGTTTCCGCAAGAAAGTGAAGATGAGCGAGGAGGAGATTGCAGCCCGCAAGTTTGCAATGGAGTCGGAGAAGGAGAACGCAGCCTTGCACGAAAAGGAGGCTGCCAAGCGTAAAGCAGAGCGCGAGGGCACTGACTTCGACGAGGAGGAATACGAGGAGCAATCGTTTGGCGGACGTCCTGACGATGCGAAGGTGGCAGGTAAAGAGCCTGCGACTACTGAAATTGCAGACAACTCGGGGCGTATTCGCGTGGACGGCAAGGCAGCAGCCGACAGTCTGAATAGCCTTGCAGCTCAGGCGCAGCTCGACACGATGTGGATGAAGACAGAGTATGTGCCCGTTACGAGCATCATACACACCGCCAAGTTCGACACCTATCGTCGCATTTATCAAGCCTACAACTCACCGAAGGACTTCTATGCTAACACTTACGACAATGTAGGTGCGTACAGTGGCGACTCTATATATGACAAGACGAGCCATTATCGTTTGCAGAACACGCTCGCCTTGTCGCTATTAGAAGGCTTCAACAAGTGGGCAAAGGCAGGCGTAAAGGTGTTTGCTACGTCCGACTTGCGCCACTTTACATTGCCTAATACCGAGCGTACATTCACTACGTACAACGAGCACAACCTCAGTGTAGGCGGTCAGCTCTCTAAGACACAAGGTAGAACGCTGCACTACAGCGTGTTGGGCGAGGTGTGGGCGATAGGTAAGGATGCAGGTCAGGTGAAGGTGGATGCTAATGTTGACCTCAACTTCAAGTTCCTTGGTGACACGGTGCGCCTCGCTGCGTCAGGCTTCTTCCATAGTCTTAACCCAACGTTCTATCAGCGCCACTACCACTCGCGCCACTTCTGGTGGGACAAGGACGATATGGCGAAGATTGTTCACTCGCGTTTGGAGGGCACCTTTGCTTACGACAAGACACGCACAAAGCTGCGTGTGGCGTTCGATGAGCTGAAGAACTACACCTACTTCGCAATGGGATACAACATAACCGATGAGCATCTGCGCACGCAGAACACGCTCAGCGTGAAGCAGGCTGGTGGGGCGATAAGTCTCTTCACCGTAGGTTTGCAGCAGGACGTAACCCTCGGTCCGGTGAATTGGGAGAGCGTTGTTACGTTCCAGAAATCGTCTAATGAGGCAGTGCTGCCTGTGCCCACTTTGAACGTCTACACTAATCTGTACTTGCGCTTTATGATAGCGCGCGTGTTGAAGTGTGACCTTGGTGCCGATGCACGCTACTTCACCAGCTACTACGCACCCGATTATAGTCCGGCTCTCGGACAATATGCCGTGCAGGATGGTCCAAGCAAGACGAAGGTAGGCAACTATCCGCTTGTGAATGTCTACGCCAATTTCCATTTGAAGCAGGCACGCTTCTTTGTGATGATGAGCCATGTGAACGCCGGCAGCGGCAACCGTTCATATTTCTTCACGCCTCATTATCCGCTCAACCAGCGTGTGTTGCGTTTTGGCGTTAGCTGGAATTTCTTTAACTAAACTTTATCATTGCAGAAACTTTCTGCACTCTATACAAAAACACCCAAGTAGGTTTGGTTCTTTCGCCTAAAACCTACTTGGGTGTTGTCTTTTATACTAACAAAAGTCATCGTTCTCCGTACGCAATCTGATTGGGTCGCGTTCGGAATCTGGCTGGGTTGCGTACGCAATCTGATTGGGTCGCGTACGGAGAACGATGACTTTTCTGCTACATCTTTGAGGCGTACAATAGAATAACTATGACAGTCATAAGAAACAAAAGCAGCAAGTTTGTTCTCGTTGATTTAAAAGCATCCTGCTTCCATGTGATAATTGTGTCATAGATTTTTTTAGCATATGCGATTACTATAATAATAATCTCAAATACGTGGTGGATAAAGAATTCTTTCATAAAGCACGTTTTTTGCCTGCAAAAGTAATACTATCCAATGAAACAACAAACTTATTTGCAACATAAAACATTGTTGCATGGTTTCATTAGAATCGGAACAATACAAAAAAAAGTGCCAAGACCCTCAGATTATTGCTAACCCAACATGTCTTGGCACATTGTCAAATCATTACATAATGCTTATTTCGTCAACAAAGAGGAATGCCGGTTTGCCCTTTCCGCTATGCCATTCGGGCATATTGCGCTCCGATGTAGCCTTAACTTTCACGTAGCGAGCCTTTGTAGGCTGGAAGTTGAGCTTGTGGGTGTAGACCTTGTCGGCTGCATCCTCGCCAAGTGTCGGCAACTGCTTCGTAGCCACCTGCTTGAATGTCTTACCGTCTTGAGAGATGCTCACTTCGATGTCGCGTGCGTCGAATATCCATGAGCCTTTATCCACGCAGGTGTTTAACTCTACGTGCGAGATTACAGAAGGCTTCTGCATGTCTATAACTGCCTCAAGGTCGTTCTCGCAGAAGCCGAGCCAACGGCCGGTGCCGAAGCTCGTGTCGCCAAGCTGTCCGTCGGTAAGCGTAGCTGCACCATTGTAGGTGTAGTTCTTGTGTGTGGGCTGCAGCAATGTAATGGGGCAAGCCGTAGCCTTGTTGAAGTTTATCTCCTGACGACTAACGCTGCTTCTCTTGCCGTCGCGGAAGGCAGCTGCGCAGATGTTGGCAGACTTCTGCAGGGTGATGGCACCAACGTATAGCGGACTATTGGCTGTAGGCTCCGTGCCATCGAGTGTGTAGCGTATCTCAGCGTCACCGGTTGTGGTGAGATGTACTACAATCTCTTGCCACTTCGTGTCGGCATCAACGTGTATGTTCACGTTGAAGAGATGCTTGGCGTAGTTGTAGCCTTGGTGGTCGTAGAGATGCGTGAACTTAACGAGACGACTTGTGAAGTCGGCGTAGTTCTTCAGCTCGGGCTGGCTCCACTGCACCTCGCTCAGTGCCGCCATACGCGGCAGAGCCATGTACTGCATCTGCTTGAATGTAGGCATATACTCTGTCCAGATATTCGCCTGCACACCGATGATGTGGCGTGCCTCCTCGGCAGTCAGCTCCTTCGGCATCGGCTCGTAAGAGTAGACGCGCTCCAACGGCAGGTAGCCGCCGATAGCCTCTGGCTCGTTAGCCTTGTCGAGCGACTGGTAGTAGTCGAAGTAGAGGTAGCTGTTCGGTGTCATCACCACGTCGTGATGCTGCTTGGCAGCCGCAATGCCGCCAGTCTCTCCGCGCCACGACATAACGGTGGCACCCTCAGCGAGTCCGCCCTCAAGAATTTCGTCCCAACCGATGGTGTTGCGGCCTAACGACTTGAGGTAGTTGGAAGCGTGAGTGATGACGTAGCTCTGCAGACGCTCCTCGGCTGTGTGTCCGTCCTTAGCCTCAAGATGCAGTGCCTTGATGCGTGCTTGGCACTTCGGACACTTCTGCCACTGGGTCTTCGGACACTCGTCGCCACCAACATGTATGTACTTAGACGGGAAGAGAGCCACAACCTCCTTCAGCACGTCGTCTACAAACTTCATTGTCTTGTCGTTGCCAGCGCAGAGCACGTTGTCCGATACGCCCCACATCTCCCATACTTTATACGGACCGCCCGTGCAGCCCAGTTCGGGATAAGCAGCAAGAGCTGCCTGCATGTGTCCTGGAAGGTCTATCTCTGGAACGATAGTAATGTAGCGGTCGGCAGCGTACTTCACGATGTCGCGTATCTCCTTCTGTGTGTAGAAGCCTCCGTATGGTTTGCCGTCGTACTTATCCGTGTTGTGACCGATGACGGTTTGTGTGCGCTTTGAACCAACCTCGGTGAGCAACGGATACTTCTTTATCTCGATGCGCCAACCCTGGTCATCAGTGAGATGCCAGTGGAAGCGGTTGATGTTGTGCAGGGCAAGTATGTCAATGAATTGGCGTATCTCGTCGGTGCTTACGAAGTGGCGCGACACGTCGAGGTGGGTTCCGCGGTAAGAGAAGCGCGGAGCGTCGACGATGTGAGCGCAGGGAATGGTCACTTGTGATGCCTTGCCACTCACTACGGGCAGCGACTTACGCAAGGTTTGTATGCCGTAGAACACACCGGCTGCTGATGCTCCAGCAATGCTGATGCGTTTAGCGTCGACATCGAGCTTGTAGCCTTCAGCGTTGCTGATTGTCTTGTCGATAGAAAGGACAATAGCTGTAGCATTATTGCCCTGCTTTCCGACACTGGGGCGCACACCAGTAGTCTGTTCGATATACGATGCGAGTAGGGTGGCATTGCGCTTCAGGTCGTTGTTTGGGGTCGCAACTACAATTGATGTCCTGCCGTTGAGGATAAAAGGTGCATCGTTAGTTACGTCAGCCTGCAGCGGTTGAGGCACGATGTTAAAGTCCGCAGTCTGTCCCGATGCGGAGCCGGGCAGGAGAAATGCCGTTGAGACAATGACTCCTGTGAGCAATTTCAAATTCATTGTATTGTTTATCTTGTTTTGTTTTAGTAGGCTTGTTTATTTAGAATAGATTTCCTTTGTCTTCTTTTTTAATGATAGTGTATTGAATGATAGACCGAAGATTTCACTTGGTTGCTTACTCAACGTACACCTGTATTGCAAAGTTAGCGGAAATCGGGGACACTACAAAAAAACGACAGCAATAATGTCTAAACATCATTGCTGCCGTTTTATAATATTTCTATCTTAGGAGGATAGGGTAGGCGTGCTATCCGTCTCCTCCTTCAATTTCGGTTTGATTAGATCTGCTCGCTCCAATCCTCCTGGCTCTTGCGAACGTAGGTCTGGTAGCGGAGCTTAGCCATCTTCTCAGCCTGGCTGAACAGCTCGTCAGCCTCCTTCGGGAATGCCTTCTGAACAGAGAGGTAGCGAACCTCACCAAGGAGGAAGTCGCGGAAGTCCTCCCACTTCGGAGCCTTAGAGTCGAGTGTGAACGGGTTCTTGCCCTCGTCAGCCAACAGCGGGTTGAAGCGCCAGAGGTGCCAGTAACCGCAATCAACAGCGAGCTTCTCCTCGTTCTGTGAGCGACCCATACCGCCCTTACGCTTCAGACCGTGGTTGATACACGGAGCGTAAGCAATGATGAGTGACGGGCCTGGATAAGCCTCTGCCTCGCGGATAGCCTTCAATGTCTGAGCATTGTCAGCACCCATAGCGATCTGAGCTACGTAAATGTAGCCGTATGTTGTCTGCATGAGGCCGAGGTCCTTCTTGCGGATACGCTTGCCCTGAGCTGCGAACTGAGCGATAGCGCCAAGCGGAGTAGACTTAGATGACTGACCACCAGTGTTAGAGTAAACCTCAGTATCGAGTACGAGGATGTTAACGTCCTCACCAGAAGCCAATACGTGGTCGAGACCGCCGTAACCGATATCGTAAGAAGCACCGTCGCCACCGATAATCCACTGGCTGCGCTTTACGAGGTAGTGGTCGAGAGTCTTGAGCTCTG
>ERZ1034626.175-NODE-175-length-46096-cov-22.643839_pt1 | contig 46096 bp, 49 predicted proteins | sample MGYA00520652_ERZ1034626 | MGnify/ENA primary metagenome ERZ1034626 (study PRJEB33766, sample SAMN09781765) | gut metagenome | biome: gut microbiome | host: Homo sapiens | place: Madagascar | study: EMG produced TPA metagenomics assembly of the PRJNA485056 data... | reverse complement strand
CTGGACTTCTATACCTTCATAAATAGCTGAATTTCGAGTTACAAAATCCTCCTGACTGACATTTCCCGATGCCTCAATATGTAGCATCGCATACATTTCTTCATACTCCTGTTTTGGAATATGATCCATGTACTCCACCAGAAGTTCTTCCGGTGTCCTCCAGGCATTTTCCTTTGTTACCAACATTCCTGCCACACATACTGCAGAAATTACCGCAGCTATTCCTATAACAGCAATCGCAATCCATAGGATCCTGCTTCTTGTTTTCTTTCGCTTGTTTCTGCTTTTTCCTTTCTTTATATTGACCTCCATTCATTTTGCTTTGCTGATATGGTCATATTCTATTTTCAATGTACACTATATCCTCAAAATATTACATTCGTAAGATTTAGAAGTCAAGTTATCTTTATATAAAAAGGCTTCTGCCGGGAAGTATCATACATTTTCGCAAAAGTGATACCTTTTAGCAAAAGCCTATTATTCAGCAGAGTCTCAAAACACCCCACTATTTTAATATTCAAATGTTTCATTCAAAAGACCTGAAAACACACATTCATTTTCTCCCCTTAATATCCCACAAACCGCAGAAAATCAAGGCTTCTTTGAAAGCAGACAAACGTTTTCAATATTCCTCTGAACTTTGATTTTATACTGCATAGCGAAAGTATGCAATAGGTTTTCAAAGTGGGGTAATGTTTCCACCCCTTATAAAAGATAATCCACAGTAATACTTTTATATACCAAAGAAACTTGCAATACTAGCAACCGAACCTAACACACTCAATATAGCTGTAGATACTTTTCCGACACCTGCTATAAAACCTTTAAACTTATTTACACATTCACCTTTTAATTTATTGTCATCTTTTAAAATCGATACTCCAGCCTCATCCAATAGTCCATATAAAAAATCTTTCATATCTGAATTAAGTTCTTTAATATTTGCTATTTTTTCTTTTGCTTGTTTAATATCATTTTGTATACTTTCATTATTTCGAGATATTACATTTTCGACTATTCCCTCATTAATTCCCGTTACTGCACCATAATTTATACCATTAATATTTTGTTCAATCTTTTGTACCATTCTACTTTCATCCTTTAAATTCTCAGTCATTTTTAATGCCTCCTTATATATTTGCTCTATATCCATATTTTTCTTTATGCAAGAGATAATTTCCAACAATAATCTACATAAATCAGAATGGCTCAATTTCCTTATACTGATAGCCTTCGCTGTAGAAATATCACGCTGCCAAATTACAATACATGGCAACTTTTTTATATCGACTGCCATATCTTTAATTTTTTCTAATGAAGCAAATCCCGTATTATTAAGTTCTTTTAAACTGTAAAAAATATCCAACAAGTCAGAAGATGCTGCATCTAAATCATACCAGTATTCTTGTACAAATCTCTCAAGGTCTGATTCCCCTTTTAACGGCAACAAAATACATTTATATTTTGCCTTATCATTATAATACCGTTCAAAAATATAAGATAAACTTCTAATCTTTCTTCTTCCAAATACTTTATTAATCCACTCATATACTTGTTCAGGCGATTTATTATTAAAGCATTTTATAATATCCTTTTTAGTCTTATTTTTTAGTTTTATTTCTCTAGATGACTCGTATTTTTTGATAACATCATGAAATACAATTTCCGGCATTTTATACATATTAAATGACTCATTTTGTTCTTTTAACCAATTAAGAAAATCTAATATTGATGATAAATCCTTACTTGAGTACCCCACCATAAAATGCATTAATGTTGGATTATCGGTTATTCCGTTTTGATCAAGATAGAAATATAATGAATCAACTAAAACATACGGTTCAATTTTCTTTAGTTCATATCTCGGTTCTTTTCTTAATTCTTTAAACCTATTATGCAAAAGGTATTCAAATTCATGATAACACCTATGTAAGCAATGATACATGCAGTAGTGAAAATCTTCATTACAATATCTGCATTCACAATATTTCTCTAGAAATTCATCAAATTCTTTGCTATCTATCACTTGATTAATATATCTCTTTAAATGTCTTTTACATTGTTTATAATCATAAACTTTACAACCTCTATATTCCCCGTGCAAATATTCCTCAGCATATGACATTGCTAATTTCTTATCATTTAACAATGAATCTAGAAGCCCTTTATTTCTTGGATAATTTTGAGAAATCCATTCCAAAAAATCTAAAACAATATAATCCGGTAATGCAAGCATAGTATTCCTCCATCCTTTATCACATTTTATAATATCTGCTACGTTTAAGAAGCTCCGTTATGGTAAAATCCTTTCTCTCTGATTGCTTAAATAAGGTATTGCTTCAAAAAAGCATATTTTGTGTTTCAAACGAGGTATTTAGACACTATGTAGCTTACTATAGCCCCCAATACAAAGAATACAAAAATTAACTATAACTCCTTGCCAAAAACTTTTTCGACCCTCTTTCTGCAATTCATTATTTAATGTGGTTCTAACTGCCTTAACCTGTTCTTCTGTTAAGCTTATTATTGTTTCTGCCTGTTCTGCCTCTTCCTTTAGTTTTTCTACCATCTTAACTCTTTCTTCTAATTCAGTTTGTAATTCACCTAACTCCTGTACTGAATTTTCAAGCACTGTTGACACATCTTTGATTCGTGATGTTATATCATCCTCTTTATTTATATTTTTCCTCTTCAAAATAGTAGAAATAACTTCATAAACAATAGATGAACTTACTCCTAATATCCCTGATAAAAGTGTTACTATTATTTCCAATATAATACCTCCTCGTATCTCTTGTCAAAACTATCCACTTCTTCCTCTTTTGCAAAAAAGTATCCTTTAGCCAAAATGTATACTTCCCGTTCTCCAAAGCCTATCCCCTGGGGTAAACCTCTGCTTATATCATCACTCTACGGAAACAGAAACACACATCTATTTTATTCCCCAAATGGCGAAATCCTTTGATTTATTGGGCTTTTCTCGACAGAAGGCAGACTGTTTCTACATGTCCCCCTTGGCAAAATTGATCCACAACCGCAACCTTCTCGACCTGATACCCAAGCTCGCCCATGCGCTTCACGTCTCTGGCAAGCGTTGCCGGATCACAGCTCACGTAGACCATCCGCTTTGGCTGCATATCTGCTATTGTCTGTAATAATGTCTCATCGCAACCCTTACGTGGCGGATCGACAACGATCACATCCGCATATACGCCGTGTTCCTTGTATTCAGCTGGAAGCACTTCTTCTGCCTTGCCAACGAAGAACTGCACATTCTCGATGCCGTTGATCTGTGCATTTACCTTTGCATCGGCGATTGCCTGTGGGACGATTTCCACGCCATACACCTTCGTTGCCTTTTTGCTCAAGAACAGCGAAATAGTTCCGATACCGCAGTACAGATCCCAGACCGTCTCCCCGCCCTGCAAATTGGCATATTCCAAGGCTTTGTCATACAGTTTCTTTGTCTGTACCGGGTTTACCTGATAAAACGACAATGGTGATATCTGATATTTCACATCGCCGATATAATCCGTGATATAATCCTGTCCCCATAAGGTCTTGCATGTATCTCCCAGAATCCGGTTCGTCTTCTCCTGATTGATATTGATGCTGATGCTCGTCATTCCATCGATCTGGCGCAACCGCTCTACCAGCGCGTCCGCATGTGGGAGCTTCGTGCCATTGATAATCAGGCACACCATGATCTCACCGGTTGTAAAGCCTACCCTCGTCAAAATATGGCGCATCAGACCGGTATGTGTCTCCTCCTCATAAGTTGAAATATTATACTCCTGCAGGAAATTCCGCACACATTTAATAATCGTATCATTGCCCTCCGCCTGGATATCGCAATGCGGCGTGTCAATGATCGTATGCGTTCTGCCTGCATAAAATCCGGTTACAACATTTCCGTCCTTGTCCCGTCCAACCGGAAACTGTGCTTTGTTGCGATAATTCCACGGATTCTCCATACCGATAATCGGCTCCATCAGATCTTCCGGATGTTCAATTCCTCCGATACGCGAAAGACAGTTCTTGACTTTGTTCCATTTGTAATCAAGCTGTTTTTCGTAGCTGACATGCTGCAAGGTACAGCCTCCGCACGGTCTTGCCACCGGACATTTCGGTTCTACACGATATGGTGACGGCTTAATTACCTCCACCAACCGCGCATACACATACTGCTTTTTGACCTTCGTAATTGCGGCACGGATTGTATCGCCCATCACCGCATCCTTCACGAACACTGCGATGCTTCTGCCGTCCTCGGTTGCGACATGTCCGATTCCTTCACCGTCTGTTCCCATATCCTCTATCACTAATTCTATGCTATCGTTTTTCTTCACTTTCGTTCCTCTTTTTTACCTAAACTATATTTATAAATTCACATAATCATAGTATACTATATTTATAATTTGAAGAAAAGAAACAAATAATCAAACATCAAGATGTTCTGTAATTTGTGGATATATGATTGTATTTCATTGCAGTAATATAGATATGTTTGGAACTTAGAAGTTCTTGATGTTCTGAGTATAATCAGCAATGTTTGAACACGATGTTCAAACAAGCCGCCACTGAGCCACGGATGGCGAATTGGCGGCGGTTGCGTACAATTACAACTATCTATATCAGAACATCTAGTACTTCTTAGTTTCAATACATCTCATATTACTGCAATGAAATAGCAACATATTCACAAATTCCACACACCGCAAAGGAGGGTCCACCATGTTCCAGTCCATTGAATACAAACACCCGAAATTCTATCAGGTATTCCGGATCTTCATCGTTATCCTCGCGTCCATCATCTTCGCATGGAATCTGTGCTGTTTCGCACGTCCTGCGGGATTATTTCCGGGCGGTTTCTCCGGATTATCTCTGCTTCTGCAGGAGATCTTCCAGAAATTCCTGCATATTCATGTTCCATATACACTGCTAAATGTCCTGTTAAATATCATCCCGGTCTACATCGGATTCAAATTCATCGGGCGGAAATTCACGCTCTACTCGATTCTCACGATCATTCTGTCGAGTATTTTCGTCGACATACTGCCTACCTACGTATTTACGCAGGACGCCATGCTGAACAGCGTGTTCGGCGGTCTGATCAACGGATTCGCCATCAGTCTGTGTCTAAATGTCGGCACGACAACCGGCGGTACAGACTTTATCAGCATCTATCTGTCCCAGCGCAAAGGAATCGATGCCTGGAACTATATACTATTTGGAAATGTCATGCTGCTGATTCTGGCCGGTTATCTCTTCGGCTGGTCGATTGCGCTTTATTCGATCATCTTCCAGTTCTGCAGCACACAGGCGATTCAGATTCTTTATAAACGATATAAAAAAGAAACATTATTTATCATCTCGGATTACTCCGAACAGATTTATAAAGCAATACGGGAAACAACCAACCACGACGCCACGCTGTTTCAGGGCATCGGCTGTTATGAAGAAAAAGAGAAAACTTTGATCTACTCTGTCATCAACACAGAAGCAAAACGCCAGCTCATTCCTCTGATTCGTTCGATTGATCCACATGCGTTTATCAATATCGTCAAAACCGAAGAACTCGCTGGCAGATTTCATGATATACCAAATGATTAGTTTATCTTTGCAACAATTTCATCCAATATCGCATTTGCGACATCTTCTTTACCCATCAGAGGGAGTTCTTTTTCTCCCTCTTTTGTTATGAGTGTCATAATATTCGTATCGACACCGAATCCGGCACCCTCTACCTTCAGGTTGTTCGCAGCAACCATGTCAATATGCTTCTTCTCTAACTTCTTCTTTGAATTTTCTACCATATGCTCTGTCTCCATAGAAAATCCGCAGATAAACTGTCCGTCCTTCTTATGCTCGCCAAGATATGCCAGAATATCCTTTGTTCTTGTAAGCGGAATAGCCATGTTGCCATCCTGCTTTTTGATCTTTTCATCGCTGACATTTTCCGGGCGGTAATCGGCAACTGCCGCTGCCTTGATGATGATATCCATGTCCTCGCTCCGGCTTGTCACTGCCTCATACATATCCTCTGCTGTGACAACCTTCACCATATCGACAAACAATGGATCTTCCAAATTCGTCGGTCCTGCCACAAGTTTAACTTCGGCGCCACGGAATACCGCCATACGTGCCAATGCATACCCCATCTTGCCGGTCGAATGATTCGTGATATAACGGACCGGATCGATAGACTCCTGTGTGGCACCCGCTGTCACAAGCACCTTCTTACCTGCAAGGTCTTTGTCCATTGCGCAGGCACGGATAATATAATCCACAAGTACATGCTCCGGTGGAAGCTTTCCTTTGCCGATATCCCGGCATGCCAGATATCCTTCGTCAGCCTCGATGATTTCATATCCATAGGAGGCAAGCTTCTTCATGTTATCCTGCACGATCGGATTCTCATACATATGTACATTCATGGATGGAGCAAGCATAACCGGACAGGTTGCAGGAAGCACACAGGTTGTGAGCATATCATCCGCAATTCCATTCGCGATCTTGCCAACTACATCCGCACTTGCAGGTGCGATCAAAATTGCATCCGCCTGCGTGCCGAGTGCGATATGCGGTACATGCAGTTCCATGCAACGGTCAAATGTATCTGTATAACAGTGGTTTCCTGTCAGTACTTCAAATGTCTCCGGTGTGATAAAATGTGTCGCATTCTCTGTCATCACAACATGGATGTCTGCATGCAGCTTGGAAAGCATGCTTGCAACATTCGCCATCTTATAGGCTGCAATACCACCGCTCACACCGAGCACAATCTTCTTTCCTGTAAGCATAATGTTCCCTCCTGATCAAGATATATTTCACATATCCTCTAGTCTACCATGTTTCTCGTAATTTGTCAGTCTCGAAATCTTATTCTCCTCATCCACAAATACAACCTTCGGCTTATGTGTCTGTACCTCTTCCGGCGTCATATCGGCATAACACATAATGATGATCTTATCTCCGACACACACCTGTCTTGCGGCAGCGCCGTTTAAGCAGATCATGCCGCTCTCACGCTCACCGGCGATCACATACGTCTCGAAGCGGTTTCCATTTTCGATATCGACGATCTGCACCTTCTCATATTCGAAGATGCCAGCCGCCTCCATCAGTGCCTCATCAATCGTGATGCTGCCGACGTACTGCAGTTCTGCCTGCTTTACCGTTGCGCGATGTATTTTACTTTTCAGCATATTGACTGTCATACATGTATCTCCTTTTTTATCTAACTCTTAAACTGTATAGTGGAAATTATCAATAAGTCTTGCTTCGCCGCCGATATTGACTGCAATTGCACACAGGATGTCACCCTTCAATGTATCGATGCTCTGCATGGTCATACCGTCTACGATCTCCACATAATCGATGGTTGCAAGCGGCATTGTGTTGATCAGGTCGGTCATAGCCTTCTTGATCTTCGCTGCGTCACGCTCGCCATCTTCTACCATCTTCTTACCAAGGAAGATTGCCTTAGACAGGATCACTGCCTGCTTTCTGGACTCTGGAGAAAGGTATGTATTTCTGGAGCTCTTTGCAAGTCCGTCTGCTTCACGGATGATCGGACATCCAACGATTTCGATATCCATGTTCAGATCAGTAACCATACGCTTGATTACAGCGAGCTGCTGTGCATCTTTCTCGCCGAAATATGCCTTATCCGGCTGTACGATATTGAACAGTTTATTCACCACGGTACATACGCCACGGAAATGAACCGGGCGGGACAATCCACACAGTGCATTGGTAAGTCCGTTCATATCAACGAAAGAACAGAAACCATCCTTATACATTTCCTCCGGTTCCGGATGGAATATCAGACTTGCGCCGGCTGCCTCACACAGCTTTGCATCTGCCTCTAAATCTCTTGGGTAGCTTGCCAGATCCTCAGTCGGTCCAAACTGCATTGGATTGACAAATACACTGACAACAACCGCATCATTTTCTGCAACCGCCTTGTCGATCAGGCTCTTATGTCCCTCATGCAGATATCCCATTGTCGGCACCAGACCAACCTGCTTGCCTTCCTTCTTCCATGCCTTGACTCTATCCCGAACTTCCTTCACTGTTGTTACGATTTCCATGTTATTTCTTCCTTTCAATATTCAAAGTTTTATTGTAAAGCAGCGAAAACATAATAGGTGTACAACTCTTTTAGAACACGTAAACGTTTTCGCACCTTAGTACAATTTCTCGATTACGTCATCTGCAATCGCATATGTATGCTCTGCGGAAGGATACGTGCCTTCCTTTACTTCCTTGATATACTGCCCGAATCCCTGCTTCATCATCGCGCCGGTCTCTGCGAACCGCTTTACAAATTTCGGTGTGAAATCACTGAACATGCCAAGCATATCTGCATATACAAGCACCTGTCCGTCGCAGCCATTTCCGGCACCGATACCGATGGTCGGAATATTTAACTTCTCTGTCACAAGTGTAGCCAGCTTCTCCGGTACACATTCGAGTACCACTGCAAATGCACCCGCATCCTGTACAGCCAGCGCATCCTCGATCAGCTTCTGTGCGGCTGCTTCTGTCTTGCCCTGTACCTTGAATCCACCAAATGCATTAATGGACTGCGGGGTAAGTCCGATATGCGCGCACACCGGGATACCTGCCTGTGTAATTGCTTTAATCTGTGGTGCAACTTCCACACCACCCTCTAATTTCACTGCATTGGCACGGCCTTCCTTCATCAGACGTCCCGCATTAACAACTGCATCATAGACCGATGTCTGATAAGACATAAACGGCATATCGATCACGACCAAAGCTTCCTTCGCACCACGTGCAACCGCTGCTCCGTGATGAATCATATCTTCCATCGTTACAGAGACTGTGTCCTCATATCCAAGCACAACATTTCCGAGGGAATCGCCGACCAGAATCGAATCCACACCTGCCTCATCCATCAGTTTGGCTGTCGAATAATCATATGCTGTCAACATTGTAAGCTTCTCGCCGGAAGCCTTTGCCTTTGCAAAAGTAGTTACTGTTTTTTTCATGGTTTACTCCTTCATATCCAATATAGTTTGAATTGCCTGACTGTCCGCATTACACAATTGCTTCGAAAGCAGCCGGTACACCTCGCGCGCATCGCCGTCAAGTGCCTGCAGATGCTTCTCTACCGTTGCCACATCACCGCGGCTGACCGGTCCCGTCAATGCCTTCTCACAGCCAAAGCGTTCCATGTTCTCTGCATTATTTGCAAAGAGCGGCATCAGCGCATGCTCTGCCTCCTCCGGTGTAAATCCGCACTCCGAAAGAAGGGTTGTCCCCATCTTATAAAGTCCGATCACCAGATTGCTTGCAAATACTGCCGACGCATGATATTTCGCCTTTTGGTCTGCGGAAATCTGGCGGATCGTATGTCCCATTTTCTCAAACAGGCATATGAGCTCCTGCGTCTTCGTTCCTTCGCCTTCAATTGTCATGTAACAGTCTTGGAAATGTATGTAGGAATCCGTCTTCGAATTCACTGCATAAATAGGATGTATTGAATACCCGCTTACGCGACTACCCATACCAGAAAATATACGTGAGGAAAGAGCCCCACTTGTATGAATCATCGTTTTTCCATCCAGACACACCGAACATTTTGCAATCTTTTCTGCCACGTTCGCGATCTGTCCGTCCGGAACCGTTAAAAATATAGTATCACACGCCTGAACCAATGTCTCCATGTCTTCATAGTATTTCGTACCAGTAAATCTTGCTGCCTGCCTCGCACTCTCCGGATTCCGGCTGCAGAAGCCCTCCACACAGAGCATATCTGCATGTGTCTGTGCGAAATCAGATAAATGCCTTCCGAGCGTAAAGCCCATTTTTCCAGCTCCAATTAATCCAATCTTCATACCATCACCTCTTCTTTCTGACCAAAGGGGTGTGCACCATATTCATTTCCCAGTATAGTTTCTCTCGAATACCATCCATTTCGCAATATAACATTTTGTATACAATTTGTAAACCGATTTTTCCACGATAATTGTATAGAATTTGGTACATTTAGACTTGTGCCTACTACAAAAAAGCATGAACAAGGTAAACGCCATTTGACTACCACCAGTACAGTGGCAAAAAAGCTTACCACCGTATTACGGGATGGTAAGCCTTATGAACCTAAAAAATTTTGTTACTGTTTTGTAGTAAGACTATGATTTAAGCCTGCCGGTGGGGAGGCTTAGTTGTGATGCTCATTTATTGAAACACTCCATTTTTCTCTTAGTATATCTTCTATATTTGGATATTCTATTTCTCCATATTTATTTCTCGTTCCATTGATACCTTTTAATGCATCCTCCGGATTATCCCACTCTGCTTCACATTCATCACAACATATAAATATTTTTTTAGTTAATTTATCTTTTGCAATTTCAAGTAAGCCTTGCTTACATATCTTACAGTAACCAATATTATACATTTTAGCCCCCTCCCATCACTTATGATAATCTCCAAAAGACGGAAATGCGGTAATTAAATCAGTACTTTCATCCAGAGTTACTATTGTTATATAATCCATTTGAGCACCAGTATTAATATATCCACTTTCATAGCCTGCATTTTTGTACGGAATGTTATAAATTGTTCCTCCCATTCCATCCGATATCGGTTCAACCAAATAACGTTGTTCCCATGCATCATTTACCATATCTATCGGATTCCCGTTAAATACACCATGTGTTTCTCGACTATTATTTGGAACCGCATGTCGATTAATATGATCAACCCTGGTTTCACCTTTTTTACTAACAATTGCGTCCCAGTTTAATTTTCCACTTGACTTCCCATAGCTGGTCTCGCTCTTTCTTTCATTACCTGCCACCCCGGCAGCACCCGCAAATCCATTTGCAAATGCATTTCCATATGCACCCATCTGGACACCGTTTGCCAGTATACCAAGTACATCCAGAATAGTTCTTCCTGAGATATCTTTACCATCAATGCCGTAATCTTCAATCATTCCGGCGATTCAATCCGAATTACAAATTACCAAATATCAATTCTAGATACTTCAAACTGAATACACATCCCATTTGACATATCTTTTGGGATTTTGTATTCATCAATATGTAAAATGAAACCCTTTACCTCAACAATTCCATTTTTCATATTTTTTAATTCACCTCTTAACTTATACTTGAATTCGCCCTCCATTTTTTCAATAATATTTTCTTTTGTTTCGCACATTATAATATTATCTGTATCGAGACATTCTAACGGTTCAATTAATACATCTCCTACATCATATGAACATGGGCATGAGAAGCAAGTTAAACAATCTGCATTACTTACAACTTTTAAAACTGCTTCTTCTCCCCCTATATCTAACCAGTTAATTTCTTCAATATGCATATTTTATACCTACCTTTCAAATCCTAAACTTGGAGCTTTCTTAATTAACTCAGAGATGCTTTTTATATGAAATGTGGTTATATCTCCTGTAGTACGGTTAATTCCTACAAAACCATATTTTTTACCACTCATGAAACTCACATAACCATTTAACTCTGGTATATATGTTCCATTGTTTATTATGTAATTTGCATCATCTAAGTATTTATCAATAGAATAGTTGGAATCACTTAAAACATCTGCAATTTCTTGACCATATTTACTATAATGCTCATTTAACAAGGATTGATTTTAAACAATTTATTGGTTTTACTACCACTCTGGTATGCTAAACACATAGGAATCAAAGCAGTCTTTTTCTATCTATTGCTTTTCTTTTATTCCTATTTCACAATTATCCTGTAATAGATAGAGGTGTGCGTCACCACTCTTGAAGCACTTGTGACTTCGTTCATTGAGACTGCTCCCTCTGCTTTGCAGGATTTTGCGTATTAGCTGGATGTTGGCAGTATATTCACTGTACTTCGTATATCTAACCAGATTGTAACCCGCATTGAAGTAAGGATTCTATCTACTTATAATTCATAAAAGAAAGGATTTCAATTATGTACATCGTAGGCATTGATATTGGCAAAAATCATCATGAAGCATCCATTGTTTCACCTGAAGGCAAACAAATCGGCCCTTCTCTTCGCTTTGCAACTACACACAAAGGTGCAGATTCTCTTATGAGCTTTATCTTTAAAAACATCGGTAATTCCCCTTGTGTATTTGGCATGGAAGCTACAGGTCATTACTGGTATCCCATTTATTCATTTCTAAAAGCAAAAGGATATACTATCTATGTAATCAATCCTATCCAGTCTGATTCTTTGAGAAAAATGTATATACGACAAACCAAAAACGACTCAATTGACTCTTTTTTGATTGCAGAAGTGATACGTTTCGGTCAGTTTGGGACTACTTCCATGGCTGATGAAAACATCCTTGCCATGCGTCAGTTATGTCGTTATCGTGATTCTGTCATTTCTTCCAGAACTGAAATTAAGCTCCGAATCGGCACAATTATGGAACAAATCTTCCCAGAGTACGAAAAACAGTTTTCTTCTCTTTGGGTGAGCACATCCATGGGCATTCTGGAAAAGTATCTCACCCCTGAGAATATTGAGAATGCACCAATAGATGAGCTATTTGAAATCATAAAAGATAAGAGCCACAACCGACTTACCAAAGCTAAAGCCATTTCCATCAAAGAAGCTGCAGCTGATACCTTTGGTATTAAGATAGCACAGGATGCTTTCTCTTTCCAGTTAAAACAGCTCATTGACAGAATGAATTTTCTTGATAAGCAGATTGAAGCTCTTGATATTGAAATCATAAAATACTATGAGCAGTTTGATTGTTACTTACATACAATCCCGGGAATAGGCATAATTGGTGCTGCTACTATTCTTGCTGAAATCGGTGATATAAGCAGATTTAAAAATTCCTCTGCATTAGTTGCCTTTGCTGGCATTGATCCAACTGTACGTCAGTCGGGTGAATTTAACAGCACACATAACCATATGTCAAAACATGGTTTACCTTAGAATGTGTTACCGAAGTGTGGGGGCTCATTTTCCTTGATGAAAACTTTGAAAAATATTTATTTGTTTCAAGGAAAATGTTTGTGAACTGAATTAAAACTTATCTGCCTTTGATTATACCTTGCATTGCTATTTTATACAATATTTTATTTTCAATCTTGGATTCCAAGACTTAATGCTCGAAGGGCATCTGTGTAATTACCAACCGGACTTCCAAGCGCCGGCACTCCTGCCTGCATGACGTCTACCCATTTGCTTCCTTTTCCAATTACTTTCTTGACTTTATCCGCTGATAGTGACTTGATTTCTTTCTCATAGTTTTCCGGAAGTATAATCTCGCCATCATATTTTTCAATGATCTTTTCGAGATCTCCATTTTCACGAGTGTAGATTATCTTTGCCAGACTATCTGCTCCATTGATTGACCAGCGCATTTTTCGCCCCTTCATCCGGTTGGTGATGAGGCTGCAGTTCTGATTTTCCTGCACACCCATATTTTTGTATATCTGTCCTTCAGGAGCTTGCAGATCAACGCCCATATCTTTGAGCTGTTCCTGCCAGCGCGGAAGTCCATTGATGTTGTTGCTCAAATATCTATATAAGTCCTTTGCAAGCTTCAGATCTGTCTTGTGTTGGTCATCATCAATGCTATTTATATATGTCTCGATATCCTGCAGACCACTTTCATAATTTCCAGACATTATTTTGTCAAGAATCCTTCCTGCAATTTTTTTATGTTTAATGCAGCCATTGATCTTTTTCACAATATGAAAACGATCTAACTGAAAAATTCGTTCTGGATTATAAGTGTTGCTGATCCATGCAGCTCCGTCGCCGTTTAGCACGCGCACCTGATCTTTTTCTATATGAAAAACACTCTGAATGAGTGCTTCTGTTTTCGTATTAAATTTCGTTGATCCTGCCATTCCGGCAAGCACTTTCTTATTAACTAATTTCTTACCATCATCGCTCCAACCGGAATAAACGGTTGCAAGCTTCATTTCCTGTGATTTTGATTTCTTCCTGTTTTTTTGTATATTCAAATAAACGCCATCTGCTTCCATGAAGATAATTGGCGTTTCTGTCTCGCCTCTGGTTGTTTCTTCTTCCATCTCAGCCAAGATAATTTCCTCTTGCTTACCAATCTCTTTACCAACCTTCTGTACTACATTCCAAGCACCGTGGCTACTGATAGTCTGTCCTGTTGTTTGGGATATCAATTCTGCAGTTTTCCTGTAAGGCATTTCTGCTGCAGCTTCACTAATTATTTTCGCCAGATTAGAAGAAACTGCTCCAACCTTTTCCATTTTCATCCTATCTTCTAAAAGGTAAACATGATGTTTCGTTACTCGATCAAGATACATGTGCCGCTTATATTCGACTTCCCCATACACCGTCTTAACCGTTACTTTTCGAATCTGCTTATTCTCATACCGTTTCTTATCTCTTGTATTCATCAAGTGTCTGTCAAGCTCTTCGAGAAGTTCTCTCGTCATCTCCCTTGCTGCTTCACAAACGGCAGAATATATCTTTCGTTCCATATCCTCAAACTTTGCTGTCAGAAGCTCATCCATGTTGTAATTCATATTCATTTCCTCCTGACCGTATTATATCATTTCTGGTAAAGAAAAAGGATAGCGGTCTCAGACTGCTACCCTTGTCTTTAACCATATTAATTTATAGTCCAGCGCGACCGTAGTTTCATCCCTCACTACGCATATGCCATCCAGCATCTGTGCTCCTACACACAGGGCATGCTTTGTTCCATACCAAGTATTATTATCCTTCCAAAGGCCCCCGATCTCATGGTTGCCATCCCCTTCATCGCTCCGTATCTTCCGGTTGAATCACCGTCTTTTCACTTTTCTCATTCATACATTTTCAAGATCAACAGACTTTATGATATACTCGAAAACGAACTGAATCAAAATAAGTTACTCAGCGGGCTAACGGGTGAATTAAACATCGCTGTGACTTATTTACTTATCAATGAACGTGCAAGGGTATGCCAATCAGCCCCTTGCATGTTTTATTTTAGCAAAGTTTCTCAAATACTAAAAATGTACAAATTTTCTTTTTTTTCGATTTTCTACATTTATGATTTTTCAGAAAAATATAATTTTATTTATGCCGGTACACCGGCTTCACTTTTCTTTTGTCAAGGGGGATTGGGGAACGCCCCAACAAGCGGGATTTTTGGCATTGTATTTATACAATGAACACTAATCCCCTGCTTGCTCCTTTTTAGAATATAAAAAATGGTCAAAATTTGCTTTTCTGAAACCGGGACGAAAATAAAAGGGATCAAAATTGAAAATATATTCCTGTACAAAATTCAGGCACAAAAAAAAGCCTATCTGGCTCTGGTTAACCTTCCAGAACCGAATAGGCTAAATTCTAATTATTTTATATCTATCCCCAGGCAGCAACAGTCTGTGAAGGAAGCTCAAGTCCTTTACGCAGCATTGAATATATATGTGAATACGCGGCAGATGCATCAATATCTGGTTCTGCAGGTCTTTTAATAACTTTTTTGGTTTGAGCATCAATAACTAGCTGAAAAAAATCACCATCCTCACTACCTTTATGGCAGTTTAGTATAATAAATGAACCATCTTGAATAATATCAATATATACCATAAAAATACTCCTTTCTCATAAACACATATCCCAGTCATCCCTTTTTTTATGATGAATAATTCCTCCACTAATAATATCATTTTTTCCTAATCTTGCATTCCGTTCATGCTGTAATCTGCCATAAAACTCGTTTGTTGCTCTTGGATAATCATATACTTCACATGTTCTATCATGGGCATCTGCCTGACTAAAACCTTTTGTAATCAAATCCATTTCCATAAGTTCATGTGGAATTAAAAGTCTGTCATGGGGCTGAACATATTCTTGCATATCAGATAATCTTTGCCATGACTCTGCAATTTCAAAACTTTCATCAAATCTTTTTATACCATTAGCCAGAATATGTGTCTCGTTAAATAAATAATTCTTCACTTTCAGAACCTGTTCAGGTGTATATCCCGTATATGACGCTATTTTCATAATATCATCCGTTCTATGACGAATTTCTTCATAATATATTATAGCATGCTCTAACGCCTCTGGGGATAATGGATCTGAAATAGCCCCACTAATTCCACCCGAAATTATATTTTCATTCAGAGTAATCACCTTCCTTATCTTTATTTATATTTTATTCCACGAAGCAATAACATTCAAGCACAAAAATGGCATAAATACGCCATTTCTAACTTATTGGGGAAGTGCCGAGGACAATCTGTACATTATGCCATTATCCATCTTTATCTCTCATTCTTTCGTTCCGGTAAACATCCCGGTATGAGGGGGTAGGGTGTGGGAAGGGGGAACATGACCGCAGACTGCTCTCTCGGTCTTATCTGAAAAAGGGTGCACTTATCCCTTGGCATATTTAAGCTGATTTTTTTGAAAAAAGTGCACAAAAAACGACGGCTGATCTTCTTCCTGATTCCGTCATATTGCATAACCATCCGGGTACTGATTCCGGATGGGAAACGAAGCTCCGGGAATCGAACCCGGATTAACCATGCTCCGTATCAGAGATTCTTCTGCAGATATTACCAGCCAAATCTCTGATCTATGATTATAAAATTCGTGCAGCCGGTTCTCCGACGCATCTCGCTCTCACTAATCGACAGTGCCATAAAGGACACGCAACTTGAAGGAATCTTGTCTGATCGCTTTCCTTGAAGTATTTCATATGCGACTTGCTGGCACTGTGCCGGTGCGCCATTTTGAAGCGCGTTACGGAAATTATCAGTGTTCGTTCCTGCGAACTGGTTCGGCGCGTATATGACATCCTCTAGTGTCAGTGCTCCGCCATACTGCATATCCAATCGGTTCATAACTACTGTTCCGACAGCAAGCTTGTCCTCATAGGATGCTCCGGCTTCACTATAGATCAATGCCGCAAGCAGCTTCTCGTTATCTGTTCTTGTTTCTGTCGGTGTGATCACATAGATATTGCTGCAGCTCTCCATGACCTCATCCATGGATATTGCCTTGCTTGTTGTGCCGCCCTCGCAGTTTTCCGCGCTGCAGTACTCTTCATTTCCGGTTCCGTCTGCCGGATCCAGTGCAGCTATAAGACCGGCTTCCGTATATCCGATCAGCGTGATCCAGTGGCAGCCTCCTCCTGATACGTTCCGACCGGTATTCCACTGACTGCTCCCTGAGCTCACATCACAATTATTATGTAAGTAAACAACACACAACGATCCATGCTGCAGTGCCTGATCGATCGTATCAGCCGACACAGTTCCCCTGTTTATCTGCACAGGATAATGATTATTAACCCATGCATCGGCGCCGTACCACAAGCCTACATGATTGTTATTGTGTTGCTCCAGCATATCCGGCGTGATCTGCAACCCCAGGCTCCGAAGAGCTGATGCTGCAGCTGTCACGCCACAAGCCTTGTTCGCCTGCCCGGTGTAATTATGCTGATTGTAGCTGTGATATTCATACTGTGCTGCAGCTTCCCCAACCTCATCCTCCGTGCCGGATACGGAATGAATAATACCTGCAGCAAGTGTTACAACAATGATTGCTGCGCCAATACTTACAAGCACCATCTTTCCGACTGCGCCTGCAATCATTTTTACTAATACTAAAACTTCCTTCATTATAAAGCCGGATACTGCTTTCGCAGATCGTCTAATTACACTCATACCGGCATAATCCGGATCACTATCTGACCGGTTTTTGTTTCCGGCATATTCCGCATCCGAAAAACTGGCAAGATCGGTCACACTGTCTTTTACTGCTCCGGTCGCTTTTGCATTGACACATAGTATTTTGTCTGTAGGATTTCTTTTTGCCGTTTTTTTCGCTGCTTCAGTAAATCCGGTTCTATTCTGCAGGTTTCCTTTTGTGCTTTGCGACTTCGATAAAATCTTTTTATTCATGGATATAGCCGTATCCGGATTTCCGGATTCCTCTTGTGATTTTTCCGAAGTATCCGGATTTTGATTTGTCATATGAACAGTATCCGGATTCCAGAATACCCCTGTATGTAATCCGGCGGTGTCCGGATACTCCGTCACCGCCTCTCTGTCTTTTTCCTGCAGCTTCTTCTTGTTTCGTTCCAGTGCTTTTTCCCGTGTCCGGCTTTCCTTTTCTTCTTCCGGTTCCGTCCGGTTTGATACAGACACGATATCCATATCTCTCTGTGTATTTACAAGCATATGACCACCACCTATGCGCTTTTCACGACTGTGGTATTAACGAGCTGATAGATTTCCGAATCCTCCGGAATCGTATCATCGAGTGTGAAAATAACATTTCCGATCTTCGCCACCCCATGTCCGGGCTCTGCTGATTCAAGCTTCCTAATCTGGATACCGGATAAGCTGTACATATCAGCAAGCTGAACTGCGTCAAGATGATCCTGCTTGAACATGATCACATTTTCTGAGTTTTTCAACATCGTAGCTGCGGCCGGATTCTGTAAGATCTTCGTTACATTCTGTACGATGGCACGAAGGAAACCTCCATACTTACGGCATCGCTCAAAGAAATCTTCTATAATCAGTGTTGCTGCTGAATGCTTGAAAAAGTAATCCATTTCATCGAAAGTTATATATGTCGCCTTTCCAAGTCTCCGGTTATAGATCAGTCTCTGGTCGATCTGATCCATAACTACAATCATGCCCGCATCTTTTTCCTGCTTATTAAGCTTCGATAAGTCATAACATACAAGCCTGCTCTGTATCTGTACGTCTGTCGGCAGAGCAAAGGAATTAAAGGATCCTTTGATATGACGCTCTAACGCAAGGGCAAGCTGCTTTGCAGCCGGTTCCTGATACTGTAAAAGCATCTCATAGATATCCATAAGCGTCATCTGCAGATACATTCCGCTCATCACACCATCGGCAAGCGTACGTACGGCACGATCGACCAATGATTTTTCTGTCTCACCAAACTTTGTGCCATCATCCAGAATTGCTTCCATGAAGGACAGGATCAGGTTGCTTTTTTTCGTCACAGGATTGTCCTGCCGTGATTCGTCAACATAACCATAGTCTGCAGATATATCGGCCACATTGATGTGATCCACACCGACTTCAATCACCTGTCCGCCAAGCGCATAAACAAGCGGTGCATATTCCCCATCGGGATCCAGTATAATACTGTCGCCCTGGGTTAAAAGAACCTCATATAATATCTTCAGCTTTGCATCAACAGATTTTCCAAAGCCGGTCTTTCCAAGGATCCACTCATGCCCGGATCCCTGCTTTGTCCGGTCTACCCACTGCTGCTGTTTCGTTTCTTCGTGTTTTCCGTATGGGATCCCGGTGCTCTGGTTAAGCTGCACAGAGTTGAAAGGCAACATGATTGCGGTGGTATCTGTGTCGCAGTCGCGGAGATACTGTATTGTCCGCTCGCCGAACGGCAGCGCATCCATCAGTCCCTTGAGCTGCTGAAAATACATATAAGACATTTCGCAGTTGTAGTCACCTGCCACGTCCAGAATGCTTTCCGTGTATTCATCAAGCTGGTTCATATCTTCCGCAAGGAAACAGACGATTACCTGCACTAAAAACATCTTCTGATTGTCGTAGTCCATCGCGTTGTTATACGCATCGATTACCTTCCGATCTTTTGCAATCTGTCTTGGAAGCCGTTCTGCAGCTCCCTCACGTACGCTCCGCTTGCCGGACCAGATATTTGCACTTGTCTCTACGCTGTCATCTTTTCGTTCAATCAGCTTTCGTGCCTCGGAATTGGATACGGCGACAATATCACTTGTCGCAGCCAGATTGGTATGCACATCCGCAAGCCGCGTGAAAAAATCGTCCCGGATACTTGTGCCCCACGTGCGGAGCATCATTGTCCGTCCGACCATGTTATTAAGTTCAAAATAATCTGCATGCGGCCGGAACATATCAGGTGCTAATCTGTCAATAAATTTTCTCGTATTGGTTCTTGCACCTTTGTCCGGATCCCATGCAAAACTGTATTCCGATTCTCTTCCCGCGTGCAGGAAGCTGTGCAGCACTTCCCCGCGCCGGTAAATGCTCTGTCGTTTAATTCCGGAATCAAATGTCAGAAATTTTTTATTCAGATCCCGCTCCATCCGGCTGAAATAGCTTTCTGCTTTTTCCTGATTTTTCTTTTCCGTAGAGAAAGTAATAAATTTGTCCTGGATAAATCCCTTGTCTCCTTCAATGTCGTCATATCGAAGCCGGTTATATGCTGTTCGGATATGATCGTAACCGTCTCCAACCGTTGTCGGTAAAAGTGTCTGCTGCAGCCGGTCTTTCTTGTTCATGCGCCGGTTAAGGAGCGTGATCTTCATGGATGCTTTGGAGCTGTCCAAGGAATTAAGAAGCTCCTCCCAGCTTTTATATACCTTCTTTCGTTCTTCATTTGCTGCTGAATTATAGTCGATATCTTTTAAGTCATAGGTCATACTCCATCTGCCTCCGGCATGCCTGAACATACCGTTTTCACAGATCTGCTTAATTGGTATGATGTCCTGACTTCTTGTTATTTTCGTCCGGTCTTTCGACAGGTCGTACTGCATTATTGTTGTCACTGCCATTATAATCTTCCCTCCTTCCTCTTAACACAAGCGGATTTTTGTTCATCCGCCATGTGGAAAACATCGCCTGTATGATCTGCCATACATTCATCCCATCCATAGTTACGAATCCAAAGCTGCAGATGAAAACGACGACTACAGCGATTACCGGAATTTTACAAAAGTCCGGTACCGGGAGGACAAAGTAGGTGACTGATCCGGCGATCAGCCCGATCGTTACACTTGCTATCTGCCCCGGCGTAAATCCAAGCATCGATGTCTTTATCTTTAATATCTCTTTGTTCGGTTTCGCTTCTAGCATAAATCTCCTTTCCTGCCGCCACACGGATACGTGGCGGCATGTCATATTTTTATAATCATAAATTCAGTTTCTGGTGAATAAAGTTATCCGCTCCTTTGATCATGCCTGCCATAATCAGATAAAAGAAAAGCATTTGCGACAGATACGTCCAGAGTACTTCTGCTTTCTTTGCCTCAAGCTCTTTGTTGTCCATGCCCCACTGCTCCCACCATGTCTGAAATTCCTCTTCGGTCATATCCTCTTTTAATTCAACTATCTGCTGGTCGGATGTCTGCACGGTATTAAAATCAAAGTTATTCGCAAAAGCGGAAAATACTATACAGACAATCACGATGACGACGCCTTGCAGACACACGCCGACGAAAGATTTCAGGTATGATACAAACGTACTCCGGAGCGGGCCTGCAGCGCCGCACGCAAGTGCAAGCGGCGCGACTGCGATGTGAAGATAAATGTTAAATAATCTTCCATACACGATCATAATGATCGTGAAGGAACACACCATAATTACCAATGCAAATATCAGCACAACAATAAAAAACAGCGTTGCTTTCGTTGCTCCAAGTCCGGACGTGGCAAGTTTGACCTGCTTCGGTAGCTCCACCCAGGATAAATCCAGAAAGTTCGTTCCGTTCGGGCCGGTAACCGTCTGCAGGATTTCCTTAAAACACCAGAATATTAAAAGCAATATGTACTTCCCTCCCTGCAGCAACGATGCCGTACAGCAAAGAAGAATAAACGTCCATACTACAGATCCGAAATGTCTGGTCTTAATAAATTCGCCGCTGTCATGGATTAAGGCGATGTAAAATCCGATGATTAATATAGACACCGCGGGTCCCATGAGTGCATCGTAGATCTTGCTGACGGTTGTCCATATCGTACCGTTCTGGTACGATATGGGATCAAGCATCAGCACATCATATAACTGGCTCATCCACGCATCAAAAAATGCAATCGACGCCTGCAGCGTCGCTAATATCCAGTTCATAGGCAGGCTTCCTCCTAACTCATAATCCAAGCTGCGATTGCTCCTGCACTACCAAGCAATGTACCGGCTCCAAGTGCAATCAATCCCTGAATCTTCATGTCATTTTGGTGTCCGAACCAAGCTACAACCTCCATTACAAGGCCTACCAAAAAAATTATGAAGCCTAACGAAGCTACTAAATAGGCGACAAATTTTTTCCCATTTTCGATTGGTTTTTTTGCTTCTTCCGGAATGTCACTGCTATATGCCACCGTTTGTACCTGTGCGCCGATCTGCGCTCCCTGCGGTTCTGCAGCTTTCACTTTCTCCGGTGTATAAAAAAAGCAGCCCATCAGGACTGCTACCATTCCGAACATGTATAAAATCATGTTCTTTCTCATCTTCAATTTTTTATCCATATAATTTTTTCCTCCTGTTCAAATACATTATCTTTGCTATGCTGCCAGTCTTTCCAACAGCTCCTCTTCCGTCATAACCACGCTGTCTGCCTTAATATCTTCCAGCTTAACGATTTTATCCCGATCAGCCGCATCAATCCGGCTAATCGATTGCATATGACCTTTCGACTGTGCCGTACTGCCCCAGTCGTAGATCTTAGCTGGATCTTCCTCTCTTTTCAAATTCTTGCCTTCAGCAATCATGTAATAATTAGGATGCTGTTTCATATTGTACTTTTCGTCCCTTAAAGCATTTTCACCTTCAATGATTAAGATTGCAAGCTTGTTCGACTTTCTTCTCATTTCGTCAGGTGTCATTAAATCTCGTTGTGTAGGTGTATATTGCACGGTATAATTTGCATTTACACCATGCGATTGACTGGTCGATCTTGACATGACCGTCTCTTTACCGACCAATGATGAAAAGTATTCGCAGGTTTCTTTTTCGTTACTGCCAAGGAACAACCATTCTGAACAGTCTCCCAAGATTGTTTTATGTAATGTCTCAAACGTCTTTTCGATCTGGCTCTTATCCTGCAACACAATCGCGAACGAAATGTTACGAGATCTAGCAGTTGATAAAATCTTATGATAATCGTCTGGCAATGCAATATTAGCAAACTCATCCATCAAAAATCGAATGTGTATCGGCAATGGTCCATCATATAAATTATCTGCAAGATCATATAGTTGTTGAAACATTTGCTGATATAATGTGCCAATCAGGAAATTTAAGCTTGCCTTGGAATCTGGCGTTACACAGAACAATGCTGTCTTTTGCGTCGCAAAGCTCCGGATATCGATATCATCTGTAATCGTAAGCTTTTGCAGCGTTTCTAAGTTAAAATATGCAAGCTTGGAAGATAAAGTAGACTGAATGCTCTGTAGCGTCTTCGCGCCACCTTTGTGATAATCCTTATAGTAACCGACTGCGATATGCCCTGGCTTTTCTTTTTCAAGCTTTGCAAAGATCATGTCAACCGGCGACATAAAACCATCCTCGTCCGACACTTCTGCGGCGTGAAGAAGTTGCAATACTGTCGCTAAGTTCTGCTCTTCCTCCGGAGCTTCATGGTATAATAAAAAACAAAAAGCCATCATCAAGTTTTTCGCCATTTCATCCCAATACGGATCCATTTTCTGGGTGTTTTTCTGCTCCTGTGAAGCAAAAAAGTTGTTGACAAAATCAAGCACATCCATATCATTTCGGAAATATACAAATGGATTGTAACATATAGATTTTTCAGGTTTAGACACATCAAACACAAGAACCCGATATCCCATTCTCCTGAGCATATCCCCACATTTTTTCGCAAGTTCTCCTTTGGGATCCGTGACAACAAAGTTGCAGTTCATCTGCATTAGATTCGGTATTATATAACCTCGAGACTTCCATGTTCCGGGGCCTCCGAAGATAATTGTATTTCCGTTTTTTCCATGACGATGAAAATCAAATCCAAGTCTTGCTTGACTAGTAAGAATCATGTTCTGCATCTCTTTTGGAACTCCGGGAAATACTATTTCTTTTGCAGCATATTTTCGATTGATTTCTTGGACTGTCGCCCATCGAGATGATCCATGTTCTTCTCCGAATCTGGTGTTTTTCATCGAATCGTAGATAACAGCGCCGATCAGGATATACGCAAACGTTCCAATAACAAGAACTTTGGGCGTCTGCTTCGTAAAAAAAATCCGGATCGGGTGTTCTCGTAAATCCCTTTCCAGATGATCGATAAAATATGATATTCCGTCACTTGTAAGAAAAGGTGCCGCCCGGATCATGCCATATGCAAAAAACGGGTACAGCATAAGCAGCACCAGCAGCGTCATCTTTCTACGTTCCTGCAGCATACCTTTCCACCTCCCGGTTTTTTGCATCTCTTGTTATAATCTTACCCATCGGCATCCGGATATCCCGGTCAATCGTCTTATTGATAAGAGCTATCCGTGACAGCTCATTTTTTGCTGCGCGCTCTCCCATTTTGATAAGCCGATCCGGAAGCACATCGATATTTAATGCATCCGTACTGATTCCGTAGTGCGACGCAAGTGCATAGGCAGCGACGCAGCAGGTATAATGATACTGCGCCCGGTTGTACGCCATTGTCGTGTCTTTCATCTGTCCGTGACAGATCGCATGTCCCATCTCGGTCGCGATTGCCGTAAAAAACTCATCTGCCGGAACCTTGCCGCTTCTTACGACATAGATCATTTTATCCTTTGGTGCATACATAGCCCTCGCTCCGGACACGTTTTTGATGGAATCTACAACCTGAATCGGGATATCTTTTCTTGTAAGCAGTGCCTCTAACGCCTGCTCCCCGGATGGTTCCGGTTTCTGGTAACTGTAATTCGTATCTGCCACGTCGTACATGTATTTGTAATGGTATCCTGCAGGTTCTTTTCCGTTTGCTGCCATGATTACTTCTCCGCTTTCATCCTTGTCCGGCTCCCAGATGTAATACGCTGCAGCATCTGAATTAATCGTCACGCCCTGGTGCTCCCAGGTATCCTGCGCTTTGATTATTGTAAACGGCTTTTCCTGACTTTCATATAGAAGCAGGAGCTGATTATTTACCGAATAATCCGGACATTTTTCGATAACATCGAGATACAGTTTTAATGCTGCGGAATCAGACAGCACCCACTTGGACATCTGCCCGATCCAGCCATTATCAATTTTCATTTCGCACCGCCTCCTTTATATCCTTCAGCTTGTCTGCCACAGCACTTCCTGCCTGCAGCGTCTTTTCTGCGCTTCTCTCCGGATCGCGCATCATGTCCGCGATCATCTGTCTTTCCTCGCTGGTAAGCTTCGTGTCGTCCTTTGATACTGTTCCCGATTCATCCACTTTATAGCCGGATTCGTACATGCTGTGAATGAAGTTTTCTGACAATTTTCCATTTGTAAGCATTTCCTGATCGACCATGTACTGCATCCTGTCTATGTCAGTCATCTGATCTGCAGTCTTGCCACGGTACAGTCGTTCACCATTTTCATCATATCGTTCCAATGGTCTGTCCCAGCCGATAGCCGCCATTACCGGCTCCATGCCGTCCGGCAGATCACTCATGGCAGCCTCCCGCAGGCTTCTCGCGTTGGCAAACATATCACGTGCGGAATCGGTTGCAGTTTTATAGCCATTAACCTGCTCCATGACGCTCTCACGCTGATTAAAGCTTGGTGATGAGCTGCCGGATACTGGTACGTCCTCCTGCAGCTCCAAATTGAAATTTGGCCCGGTCTGCTCTCTTTCTTCGCGATTAGGGCTCATCATATCCTGCATCATCTTTTGCTCCGGTGTGATATCCTGTGCCTGTGCGCGTTCCTCCTCGGTCAGATTCATGTCCATGCTTCCCTGCACGGCGCCGATTCCAAGAAGCTCCGCTATCCGGTTGATTCTCGGACTGTCGCTCTTTTTTACTACCAGATCATACGCGCCATCCTGATTTAATGCTACGCAATACTGGATGCCATAGTCTTTTGCAAGTGTGGCAAACTCCTTCATCTTAACATCCGGTACAGTGTAATAATCGAGCGGCTCGCCGGTATCAAGCAAGGCTTTCATCCGCGTTGCCCCCGGCGACTTGTCCGGCTGCTTGGCGACTGCCGCAAGCATGGCTGCGATATTTTTTGCTGCACTTCCGGAAAGCCGGAGCGCGTACATCATGCCTTGTAGAGCAAACTGCACGATCATTTCCGCTTCTCTCGTTCCTTCCATTTCTATCCCTTCTTTCCTGATTTTTTATAAAATGCACAGTCTTCTTTTTCACAGTACAGCGCATTTAATGCCGTGCATCGATGCGTTTTTTCGTGATAGGCAAAGCAGTCTGCCTTACAGCTTTCTTTCTTCTTCTCGTCCATGCTCCATGTTCCCCCTTTCCATCTCTCTTACTTTTTCTATCTTTTCCTGCATCATCCGGCTGTTCTCTTTGATGTCCTTACACCAGTAAAGCTTCCTTCTGCAGTCTTTGATTTTTCCGGATAAATAATTTTTCTTTTCTTCAAGTGTATCCTTATCCGCGCCGGTTGCAGACCGCAGTCTGTTTATGATATATGTTTTTTCGTCCTGGTACCGCTTTAAATCCTGCTTTAAGTCGTATTCCGCATCAGCAAGCTCCTGCAGGTTATTAATCTTATATTTGGATAAAAACTGTGTCTCTGACCGGATCCGGTGCAGCTTCGTTAAGTCCTCTCGGTACAGGTAATTGACCTGCTTCGCGGTCATATGCTTTCCCGGATATACACCAAGTAAAAAACAGTACCGGATATACAGAGCCCGGACGCCCGTGATCTTATATCTCGGCCGGGATACATACACCTTCCTTGTCCTTGTTTCCTCCGGCATCCGGTACCGGCCGGATTTCACGTTTTCTGCAATTCTCGCATCGATGCCGGATAAGGAATAACTATCCCCAAGCCGCCGGTCAATTCTCACAAACCGTTCCTTTCCGGGCGGCTTTACCGTAAAATATTTTGCTCCGGCTTTTATCACGTAGCCCCGGCTTTTCAGATTCTTCAGAAACTCCTGCAAGTTCCGGCTTGTCTCGATACACTCATCGATATCCTGTCTGATTGCAGTCGTCCATGTCGGCCGTCCTTCTTTCTCCGCCTGATACTCTGCATAGGCTTTACCCTTAATTTGCGGATTCTCCACGATGCTCTTTTCGTACAGTCTGCACAGCCGGTCAGATTCTCTCGCCATATCCTTCCATCTCACATCAAGCTTCTTCCCGGTACGGAATGAAACGCTGTTTATAACAAAGTGATTGTGTATGTGTGACGTATCAAGATGCGTGCACACAAGGATTTCGTAATCGTCACCCCACAGGTTTTTTGCAAGCTCCATTCCTATCTTATGTGCTTCCTCCGGTGTCACTTCTCCGGGCTTAAAGCTCTGATATCCATGCCATAGAAGAATCCCGCTCTTTTTATGATAGTGCGTCTTGGTAAGCATCATCTGATCTCTCGCATACTCCGGCGAGCAGTTAATTCCGGTCACATACTTTCGTTCCTCTGTTTTTTCGCCTCTCGCTGCATAATCGATCACGTTTCCCATATCGTCTGTATCATAAGCATCCCAGTATCCCTGCATCGTATAATCAATCACGTCCTGAAACTGCTGTCGGTCGGTCTGATTATAAGTCTCGTCTGTTTCCACATGGATATGAGTATTCACGATCGTCTTTTTTTCATTGGCTGCATAATCAAGCACCTGCTTAATATCGGATCCCTCGTGGATCGTCCAGATCTTAGTTACTGCCATCCTCACGCTCCCTGTCCTTTGCGTTAAGCATGGATATAAGCTCTGCCCGGATCTCGATGCTCCGCATGTTCCTGTCCAAATCGCCGAAATCATACCACTGCAGATCATGGATCAGATCATCTACCTCTCGTCTCTGGAACGGCTCTAAGACGCTTTTCTGAATCGTAAAGCAAAGTTCATCCAGCTTCTTTGCTTCCTCTGCATATTCGTTTGCATTGACAAGTCCGGTTGCATTTGCCACGTGCGCGATCTGGTTGATATTCACGCCGATCTTGTGCAGCTCCGTTGTAAGTGCGTCAAAGGTTTCTTTCGGCAGCTCGATCGGGATGGTATTCATGATCAGATCTCTTATCAGATGCGCCTCCTTGCGGTAGCCGCCTTTTTCCATCAACGCTTTTAATGCCTTATTTTCATAGTCCGTCACTTCAATGTGCTTTTGTACCATCTTCTGTCTTGTTCTATTCACTTCGTATCACCTGCCTTTCTTCTTTTGCTTTTGTTGTGATTGGTGCGCCGTTTTTTAGATAGTCGTTGCAGTCTTTATAGCCCTCCGGCGGCGGCTGGTTATATACCTTATAGCCGTCTTTTTGTAGAACCATGGAAAGTGCTCTGGCTGCAAGCTTCCCCGGCCCGTCATTGTCTAGGTGCAGACATACCGTATTGGTATACGGCAGCTCGTTAAAATGCTGCTGCAGCGCCACCGGGATTTTACTCTCTGCCAGATTTTCACGCGGCTTATAGATGCCGCATAAGGCGATCATGTTGTGTCCTTTGTAGTCAACTCCCATCTGTTTCATCAGGGTTGCATAGCTCAACATATCGATTGGTGCCTCGAAGAGATGCACTACGCTATTTCGCACATCCCAGTCCTCGGCGCGCGCCTGAAATGGGAATCGTCGGTTAGATCCGGCTGTCGTGTTCTTAAATTCGCCCTTCGTTCCCCGAAGCGCGATCAGCTTCACATTTCCATACGCGTCATGACCTACAAATGCGATATTCGCATGCTGATTCGTCAGATAGATCTCGCCCCGGTCTACGAAGTCCTTCACGATCTCCCGGTCGATTCCCCGCTTATCGCAGAGATAGTCATAGATCATATCTTTGTTTTTTGATCGTTCCGGAATATACAGCCCCTGTTCTTTTTCCTTTGGTATATCCTGCGGGATAACCGGCTCTTTTATCGCGGTCTGACCAAGGATCTGACCGACTGCATCCGCAAGCGACATTCCTTCCACTTTCGTCAGATAATCAAGTGCTGATCTTCCGCCCACGCCCTGGCTCCACCAGTTCCAGAGCCACTTGCCATTATGGTAATTAATTTTTAAGCTGTCATGGCTTTTTAACTGATAATACCCGTCTTTTAGCTTCACCAGATCCCACGGCTCATAGCTCTGCTTATACGTGAATAAGTCCATTTCCCGCGCACGCTTCAAGTCTTCATTTGCTACATATGCCATAGTCCATCTTCCCCCTTTCCAGTCTTAATTGCCATATGACTTTATACTGCATGCAGAAAAGCCATGTGCACATAATCGATGTCACTCATACGTGCGAGCTTATCAACTGCACTTTCCGCAATCTCCCGGATTTCCTCGTCCATATCTGCAGTCTCTCTTACTATGCTTTTTATCATTGCCAGCCGGTCATCCGCCGGTGTGTAACAGGCAAGTAACTCATTTTCCTCTGCTGTAAAAATCATCGTACCACCTCCCATCTGTCGTACTGGCGGACAAGCTGCGGGTTATATTCCGGAGGCTTTTGTATCTCCGGTCTGCTCTTATAGTTAAGCTGCAGCCTGCAGCCCTCCGCCCATTCATAGATCATATCCTCATAATGCGCCTGCCGGAGTCCGCCGGTCTTTCCGACTGCGTTCTCATTTCTTGCCAGTGTCATCGTCTCTAACACCTGCACGTGCCGCTTTAGATACGTACAGACTTCCGGGGATATATCCATGTAGTCAAGGAAGTTGCGCCTGCCGCTTCCAAGCTCCGCACTGTCGATTATCTTCTGCGTCATGCCAAGATAGGTATATTCCACGGAAAACCGGGTGTATCCGGTCTTTCCGGTAAGCTGCAGGCTATTTTCCATCGTCTTAAACTTCACTGCTGCTTCGTAAATATTCATGACCGCTCCCGGCATAAGCTTATCAGGCTCCGTACTCGTAAGGATCGTAACCATCGGCCAGCTCGTGTCGGTCATGTCCTTTGTAAAGCACGCCTGCTCCTTTACCTCGTCCTGGTTTACCGGGACGACAGAAAGGGTTGTCCCGGATAGCTCCGGCAGGCTGTCAGCTAACATCTGTTTCATCGTCTGTTCGCTTTCTTCTCCCTTATATGCTGCCACTGCAGTTATACGCTCCTTATCTCCATCGATGCGGCTGTCTGCCACATAAACGTCTGCTTCCGGATGCCCCTGCTCCGTAAAGGCTTCTTTTACATCCTGGGCAATCTCTTCCTTAGATTTTCCGCTGGCTGTAAGCTCCGGCTCTTCCATCGCGCGCTCAACATCTGTGATGATTGATTTCGCTGTCTGGCTGATCGTCTGCATACTCTGCTTCAACAAGTTAATATCTTGTCTGCCCGCCCACGTTGCAACGTAACCGAAAGAATAATCGGATGTATCAAGCCCGAAATGGTTACATACCACATATGCGATTGATTCCGCTTCTACCTCTTTTTGCTCCCGGCTTTTATCCGTATCACCTGCGTGGATCCGCGCATGTGCCGTCTCGTGAAATGCTGTCTTTAACGTCTGCGCCTCGCTCATTCCTTCTTTGATTATTATTTTTTCCTGTGTGAAATTACACCAGCCTTTCGCGCTCCCCTCCACCGCCCCAATTTCGATCGGATATGGTGCAGCCTGTCTTGCAGCGTTAAGAAGCTGCTCATAACGACTCACATCACCGGTTAATTCTGATATAATCTGCGGAAGTGGCTTCCCCTCCGTTTGTGACACATCAAACACGGATACCGGACGGAATTTGATACCTTCTTTTTCCTCCTGTATCACGTTTCCGTATTCATCTACCTTATCTGTATCAACTTTGATTTTAATTTTCATTGGTGCCAGAATCGTGATTGATTTCTCACCCTTTTTCACATGCCTGTCAAAGTTGCGCATCCATGAGTTGTATCCAGCAACTGCAGTAGCTTCCGGCATCTGCATCGCGATCAAGACTTGATTATTTGCAGAGTACGTGTGAAACTTGCTCATCACGTTTAGATATGTAATATATTTTTCGCTCGTAAAAACCTCCATCACGCCGGCTTCCAGCTTATCCAGCGTCTGTTTCATCTTTTCTGATTGTGCCATCCACTTTCCCCCTTTCATCCAACCTAGTTAACTTATAAAAATTTTCCTCCAGTTTAATTATCTTAAAACCATTTCTTTTCAATAAATCTGTATAATCTGTTTTGGGATCTGTCATAAATATAGGTCCCTCTCCGCAAGGTCCCTCTTTTGAAAATAAATGTTTTATAAGATTATTAGCATACTCATCTTTTTCCTCTGACATCCGGTATCTCCTTTCCAATAACACAAAAGCCACCCTTTCGGATGGCTTCTGCAGTAAATATTGTTATTTTAACTTTTTCTTTTTCACTACCCCCAGAATAACCAGACCTGCCGCAGCCGCTACAAATATTAATACAACTGCAGATACAGGTGCCTTGTCTCCTGTCGTTGGTGGTCCCGATGGAGGAGGCGTAACCTCTGTTTCCGTTGTTGTAATTTCCGTAGTCGTCGTTACCTCTGTCGTTGTGATCTCTGTGGTTGTCTCTTCTGTCGTTGTAACTTCCGTGGTCGTTACCTCGGTGGTTGTTTCTTCTGTCGTCGTTACCTCGGTGGTCGGAGGTGTGTCATACGTTATTGTCTGATCCTCATTGTTCAGATCACACTCGCTCATCACAAGCCTATCATTTACATAAATCTCTTCAAAGGCTGTGATTGACTTTCCTGCCAACAGACTTGCGTTAAATTCAAACGTTACATATGCTGCCCCATGCGGCTCCTCCGGCGTGAACTTAATCTCCTTGACAAGCTCGTTTCCGTCTGCGTCAACTACCGTTTCCCCGGTATCCTGATACTTTAATGTTGCTTTCGCTTTACACTCGATGCCCGGAATCAGATTCGTATATGCTATCTTATCTGTATGCTTTACCTTTTCTCCTGGATATGCCATATGAGTTCCCGTTGTATCATCCAAGAATGTCGTTCCCATGCTTGGCTTCGTAAAGTGAATCGTCTGCTGCTCATTATTCAGATCTTCTTCAATCGCAATCGTTTCATCCGGATAAGCACTGTCTGTCAGATACTCAAAAATCTTAATATCTGTACCTGCCATATCTGCAGATAGCTTAAATCTAACGTCTGTATTCACATCCATATTTGCCTGTGCTGCATTAAAACTCTTCTGATCTTCTGCAACATATGTACCCGTTAATGTTGAATATGCTTTCATCGTAAGCATATATTCATGTCCGATTTCAAGATCTTTTAAGCTTACAGTATCGATGCCAGCAAAGGTCTCGCCATCGATTGCATAAGCAACGTTCAATCCAGTTTCTGAGTTGATCGCCTTTGTTGTGAGCGTCGGAAACTTATAGTTAATGATATCGCCGATTTCATACAGCTGATCATTCTCAGTAATCGTAAACGTAACCGGCTGGATATCCTTGTATGTATTCTTATTTGCCGGGCACCGGAGTTCTTTCAACGTGTACGTACCATATGGCAACGCGCCTCGGCTATCATCCAAAGTTTCATCTCCAAACCAGATCCCGCATCCTTTTTCGTCGCGGTTCGTGTCTTTGCTATGAGCTATATAACTGCTGGCAGTTGAATAATAACCGTTGTCGTCGGTATAAATGATATGACTTTCGCCTGAATCGTCATTTTTAAGCAGGAACTTCACGTTTGCAAGAGCTTCTCCATCCTCGTTCTTTTTCGTAAAAGCCAGATCGCCGCGTGTTGTTTGCTCTGTGACTGTTGGCGCATTGAAGGTTGATACGCTGGCATCTGTACCCGGCGTTATCTGCCGCACATATACTGTCGGATCAAGCACATATCCTGCAGGAGCAGATGTTTCCTGTATCGTTACGGTTCCTTCGGGCATGGCTATAAACCCACCTGCTGAATGGTAAAAAGCATCTCCATTTACAAACCATCTTGCATCATCGCCGAATTGAATTTTTCCGGTATCGTCTGTTTTAAATACCCAGCTTCTGTCTAGTGGCACTCCCGCCTGCGCCGGATCGGTATCCATCTTGACACCTTTGTAAAATTTAACTGTGTACTGTGCATTTGCTATCGGTGTTCCGACTGTGTTCTCCTTCGTTACCAAGATTCGTATTGGATCCATTACCGGTCTGTCTGATACCCTTAAAAGAACCGGCTGCGTTGCACTTGTCGTCACAGGATATTCCTTCGTATCGATTGCAAATCCCTTCGGAGCTTCTGCTTCTTTGACTGTATATTGTCCTGGGAGCAGATTGTCGACTGACGCTTTTCCATCGGCATCTGTCACAAGCGTTGCGACTGGTGTGCCGGTTGCACGGCTTCCTGCATATACGTTGTACTTAGCTCCCTGCAGGCTATAACATGCATTTCCGGTTGTAACGTCCGGCATGGCTGAGCTTTTTTCGATACTCAAAGATGTCCGGACTATCTCCTCCGGTCCGATCTCCGTATAGTTAAAATCCATCGTGCTATTTACGCTTATGGATACAGCAGATCCGTCGTAATTGATTGGGTTTACACCAATCGTCGTATACTTTCCCGCCTTTATTGTAAAAGGTCCGTATACTTTCGTGTCCTTCTGCCAGTAGCCAGAGGACGGTGTCTGCGCTTCTTTGACGTAGCAGACGGTTCCCGGATTCAGCATAACCGCCGAGCCATTTCCATTTACATCTGAGTTTATGTAGGTTGACATGTTGTTAAATGCAATTCCGCCTACCGTATCAGATGACTTGATTGCGCAATAACCGTAGGCGTTTGTTCCGCTTTCTGCTTCTGCATAAGACGGATAGACACCGTAGCTTGCACCAGATATGTCACTTGTACTGTTCCAGCTCTGTGTTCCTTCGATCGACTTGATGACCTGAATTGTACCCGGATTAATCTGCTCCGGACCGATTTCCGTATAATCAAAAATCATGTCGCTTGTGACATTTACAGATACGGAAGTTCCGTCATAGTTGATCGGGTTCACACCGACTGTAAGTGATTTTCCAGCCTGCACATTAAAAGGTCCATACACAGTCATATCCGCTTTCCAGTATCCAGATTCCGGAATTTTTACTTCACGAACATAGTACTGTCCGATTTCAAGAGAAACGGCGTTTCCATTTCCATTTATGTCCGAGTTTGCATATGTTGACATGTTGTTAAAAGCAATGCCGCCCACTGCTGCAGACGGCTTGATCGCACAGTAAGCAACAGGGTTTGTACCAGACTGAGCGTCTGCTGCAGATCGGAACACGCCATACGACGCGCCGGATATGTCACTTGCGCTGCTCCAGCTCTGCGTACCTTCGATCGACTTGATGACCTGAAGCGTTCCATAACGCTGCTGATTAGACCAGACTGCGAAGCCTCTCGACTGCTTCTCTCCTGTCGCGTAATGTACCCAGTTTGCAATCGATTTGTTGATACGTGCCCCATTGTTATCGTCCACGCTGTCGTAATCATAGCTTGGATACGATAAAAGCCCGCCGTTGATCGTGCCGGAACCGTTAGTTGTGTTGATGATACCAACATGTGTCATTGCATTTGCATCATCGTACCCATTTGCGACCGTCTCGTAAAAGATAATGATGTCTCCGGATACAGGATTGCAGCTTTTTACAGCTTCTGCTAATGCATTACTCCCTGCGATTGTCGATGTATCATAATCGCCATTGTATCCTTTAACATAATATCCATTATTGATTAGATATTGTCTCAAATCAGATACGAGCGCATATCCGGGATTTAATCCCAGCCGTGATGATACATAAGAGGCACAGGAGCCTTGCGCATGGAAGAGATTGTCCAGTATGTCTTTTCCTCCCCACGCTCCTGCATTGGATGATGTCTCCGTTTCTGTTGTTTCCGTCGTTGTCGTAACCTCTGTAATTGAAATCTCTGTTGTCGTCTCTTCCGTCGCTGCAGCTTCCGTTGCCGTTTCTTCTGTAGTCGTTACTTCGGTAGTTGTGATAACCGGCTCTGCATCCGTCTGTGTTGCAGCCTGATAGTCAGTTGTAAAGATGATTCCCTCATTTATAGGAAGTTTGTCTGCTCCATACTTTGTGACAAGTCCGGTAAGCTTCGCTGCAGCTTCCGATGTACTCTGTGCGACTACGTTGTAATCGACGGTTGCGCCATAATTTGAGTTTTGCAGTCTCTCGCCGTTCTCGTCACATGCACCGGCTACCAGTGCCTCATCGATACAGCCCGGAATATAATCTGCCGCGTTTCTTCCCTGATTTCCGCCTGCACCGACTACGATGATACCCTTTGCTGCAGCTTCTTTGATTATTCCTGTAATTAACTCTGATTCTGCAGACCGTCTGGACGCAATCGATAAGTTGATCACACTTACATCACTGTCGATTGCGTAAGCGATTGCAGCATAGATATCTGCCACCTTAGCTGTACCGTTCGCATCCAAGGCCTTGATGGACAGAATCCTCGCATCCGGATTAACTTCTATGACTGCATCGCGCATCGTTGTTCCATGTCCGTTATCATCTGCTGTTTCTCCTCCAAGCACCGAAACAGCCTTTATGACATTCGATCCGGAAGCTCCGGTATCAATCAGTGCAGCTGCTCCACGCAGACTGACGTCCGGTAGTGCTGCAGCTTCGGCAAGCGCATCCTCTCCGGTATTTAAGTCTGTCAGATCTGCCGTATCCTCCTCCGGAGCTTCGGTTGATATGGCAAATACCTTTTCGTTTGGTTCTACAAGCTCTGCCTTATCCATATAGTATGTATACGCCGATTCTGTCTCCTCCCTGGTGTCAAACTGCAGCATGTAGACTTCATCCAGATTCGATACAACGTTCGTATTCTTCGTAAAGATTGACGGATCTGCAGTCTTAACAAGCAGCTCGCAGCTCGAAAAATCCATACCGGATGTGTCTACATCTGTATATGCATGGTCGAATACTACATATCCCTCGTCTGTGTCCGTCGGGGTTGCTATCTCTGCTGCTTCTACTCCCGGTGCAAAATAAAAGGCAGTTGTTATCATCAAAACAACTGCCATCAGCACCGCCATAACTCGTTTCTTTTTCATATGACATTCTCTCCTTTCCTGAAACGATTTATCTATATGAACAGCCGGTTACCGGCTGGAATTTTCCCAATAAAAAAGGAACAACCGATAGATTGTTCCTCATATGTTTCATATTTATTTCTGCTTATTTCCACTCCCAGTGTCCGACTTCATCATGATGTACGGTCTTGGTTCCAACCTGGACATCGTAAAAATCACTATAATAACTTGATACACAAGGATGATTATATACCTCTTCCTGCGTATACATATATCCGCCACAATTTACGCATTTCATTCTTTCTCTCGTCTCATATACCGGCACTTCTTCATCGTAAGCTGCTTGATCAACTACCCATACCTGCTTTTTCGGTGCTTCCGTCGTTGCCGGAGCCTGTGTCGTCTGCGGCTTCTTCGGTGCTTCCGTCGTTGCCGGAGCTTCTGTCGTTGGCTTCTTCGGTGCCTCCGTCGTCGCCGGAGCTTCTGTCATTGGCTTCTTCGGTGCCTCCGTCGTCGCCGGAGTTTCTGTTGTTACTGTTTCCGTCTGTTTATTCTCCTTCTTCGTTCCGGTTGTCTCTGCCTTGCTATTCTGTCCAGATGCAGCTTCCGTTGTCTGTGGCTTTGTGTTCGCACTTGCTGTTACCTGTGTCGTCTGCGGCTTCTTTTGCTTCTCAGTCGTCGCCGGTGTCTGTGTGGTATCCGGATCTGACTTTAAACTATCTGTTTTATCTGATGTGTCTTTTTCGGTTGTCTTAGTTCCCACCGTCTGACCTGCTTCCGGCTTTGCTCCCCCGGCTTCTTCCACAGTTGCATATTCTTCTGTCATTTCCTCCGGTGCCGATACCGGCTGTCTGCTTTGTACCGTCATCACTGCCAGAACGGCTAACAGGATAACTGCAGATATAACCAGCACGATGATTTTCTTTTTATTCTTCTTTTCCTTCTCCATACTGCTTCCTCCCATCTTTTTGCTGTATATTATGTTCTGGCTTAATTATATCATTTTTTTCTACTTTTACAAAATGTACAAATTACTTTTTTATCTTCTTTCGTCTGGTTTTTCTTCCTCTGTTGGAAAAGGTGCTTCCAGATCTTTGCCATTATTGTATTTATCTATCCAGTAGCCTTTTAAGGTACAAAGCAAAAGTGCTATCAGATTGATGGCTAAAAGCGGGTAAAATATAGTTCCAAAACTTACCTCTATTGCCTTTTCGTATGTATCTCCTGCCGGTGTTACCTGATTCAGATAGGATGCAGGAAGTGCATAGAGTATCATATCCTTCATTATCACAATCAGTCCAAGTATGGTCGAATGTACCTGATTTGCTGCTGTTGCAACCTTGTTATTTGCTATAAGACTGTAGATGCACCAGCTGATCATAAGTACCGGATACATAATGGCTACACTTCTGCCAATTATATTCCAGATATTATATAAAACCAGCCCGGTAATGCAAAACCAATACAACATTCCGCTTAACAGAAAGCCTCTGAGTGACAAGAATATATCTTTGCTTAGTCCTATAAATAATCCAAAATAAAACATCGAAAAGAATAAGAGACATATCCTGATATCTTTTAGAGCCATCAGCAATGACAGTATCAGCATTGCACCTGTGCATACTGTCAGCCATTTTTTATTGGCAATTTCTAATTGTCTCTGTCCTAGTTTGTATGTAAGTTTAAATATCAAACACACAAATGACTTTTTTGATCTGTTTTCCAATTATACCTATTCTTAAACAAAGGGGATAACCATAAGAAAAAGCAGCCAAACTCCAAAAATTATTATTCTTTCCCATTTTTCCCATTTGACAGTAAACAACATATATATCAGCCAATATACCATAGAACTATAAAACAATACCCACGATGAAAATGCCATTCTCCATGTAATAGTTAAAAAAGCTGCTATGGTTGCAATCATAATTACATAAGGATCGTTCACTATTTTTTTTGTATTCCCTTTCTTTAATACTATCCTCCCACTTCGATATAATAACCATGTACTCACTAAAATTTCCATCACGTGGAATATAATTTTAACCCTTTCCATGTCTGCCTCCATTTTACCTGTTTTGTTTCCGAAATACAATTATCTCTCATTGTTGAATCTTTGAAATACCGAGCCATTTTATTTAATTTAATATTCTATATTTTCCCGTGGTAAATAAAATTCATATCGGGTATCATAGAAATTATTGAAAATGTTATTAGCAAATAGGTAATAGTACCATTCTTCAAATTCGGGTTTATAAATTATCATATGTGGTTTGTAATCGCCTTCATTTATTTTTACATTCTGTAACCACGCTTTTTCCATTTTTGTTTTATCATCATCTTGAATCACATATTGACATCTAGTTTCGACGCTGCCATATTTAACCCTTAAATATATTTCTTCTCCTGTGTTCTTGGTATCATAGACATACAAATCGTTATATTCTCCCTTTTCTTGTGTTGGAAGAAACATTCCAATTAATCCACATATTAAAATATTTGCAACCGCACCACTCACGATAAATATTCCAATACTTTTTATAATTCTTAATCCCAATTCTGCCTCTTTCGCATGCATAGCATAAAGGATCACTCCTGTAATTGCTGCAATCAAATCTATTATCATGATCTATCTTCCTCCCCTTCCTATCTCGTTCCGGTATCTCTCCTTGTTGATCTCATTGGCTATGATCTGCTCTTCTACATAATTGCGAATCAGATTCTCTCCGCCAGAGATTTTATCTTTGAAGTATTGAATCATATCATATGTGTCGATATGCTGCAGCGCAGTTCCAATCATTTCATTGATCGTTGTTCCAGGATGTCCGAACTGCTTGTATATGCTCAATGCTTCTTCTGTATTGGTTCTTTCCTGATGCCGTTCCATTCCTTTTATGAATTTCTCACTTTCCCAGAAATCGTGAATGCTGATGGATTCGTCATCAATATATACATCCATGTATCCTTCATCCAACATGTTCTCCTTGATGCGCTCGGCTTCTTTATATGTTATGCACCTTCTCGATTCAAAATCATAATCCGGTTCCTCCTCGTATCCATCTGCTTCGTACTCATATTTACCGCCGACAATATATCCAGGAATCGAAATATGCAATCCATTATGAGATATGTCATCCTGTGACTGTAGCTGTCCTTGTACCGGATCATATATATATCGAATCGTATTCTTTCCTTTGTTCCGGATATCCATATAATATATTTTGTTTTCCGAGAAATCCGCATCTCGTCGCATCTCGATGTATCTAACTGCGTCGTTCATATATATAAACTCAGCTAGATCATGTTCCTCAATTTTGGATCCAAAATCATCCGTGAATACTCCATATCCAACCACCCCTTTATCCATAAACATCCTCCTCTCACATAAAAGGAGCAGACTGTTCAAAATCTGCTCCGTGTCACTGTGCTATAATCCTCTCTGATTTTGTCTGTCATCAATCTGTGGATCCGGCAGTTCCATCTTGATCTCCTGGCTATCCTTATCGAAGTGATAAATACTGTTCGACAGGAACTCTGTATCGCTCACAACATACTCATTTACTTCCATTGCTGTACGCTGCAGCATCTCTGGATCCATTTCATCGTTATCCGGACAAAGCAGCACTTCATTGGTACTTGACGGCACGATATAGAACCCACATTCATGTTCTTCGGCAAGCTCCGTGATCTGTTCTTTCGCATAGAGGATGCTCGTTGCTCCGGCAATCATCTGAAGATTGGACAAGACGTAAATTCCTGTATCTGGAAGTTCTTCCTGTGCAAGTCCAAATGAATCCAAGTTTCTGATAACATCCTCTAATTTCTGGATCCTTACCGGAAATAATTTTTCGGTATTTTCTAATGCTGCAGAAAAAAGATCTATTTCGTTGATTCCCAGTTTTGCAGTCTGGTCATGCGTGACGATAGTACTTGCCATCCCCTCTTCGGTCACCTGAACAAGCATCCGGATTGTTACCGCCAGATCCATAAATCTTTTATAAGGTACTCCCTTAAGCATCGCCTTGTTTCTTTCATAATTTACTGCCTTAAGATAACAGTTTCCGAAATACCGATTTTTTTGCCCCAATATCTCTACTGGCATATCATTTGTGTTTTCAATAACACCTTTATATGATTCTGCAATCTGTTTCATGACCGCATCTATATCTCCGGTATCCTGATACTGTTTGTAATACTGTTCCATATAAATTGTCGGAGAAATATCTACATTAGATCTGCTGATTATAAGTCCCATATGTGTAGTATTGTTATTATGAGTTACTTCCTGAAGCTGAATGTTTTCATAATCATATCCAAGCAAATACTCACCGATATTATCCCGGATCTCGTTACAAAAATCGTTAAATTCCATCCTACTGTTCCTCCTTCTTCTCAGCTTTTTCCTTCTTTGCCTCTGCAAGCCGCTTGGCAAATTCCGCAATGCATCCAACTTTCTTTCTGTCTTTGGTTCGTACTCAACTGTTACCTTTTCCATTTGCTTTCCCTCCTTTCTCTTACACCCCGTTATCATTTCTTTATTGGAAAAAAATAAAGAGACAATGGGAATACGTATTTATGCCGATATAGCACTTCATTTACAAAGCCTAGATCTGCCTCGCTGATTTCCGCAGCATTCACTGCTCTTATCTTTTGCGATAGCTGCTTTATGTCGCCAAGATAATTGATCTCAATCCCCCTTGTACTTCCATGCAGAGCCGATCGATAATTCCAATCCTGCACATCAGTTTCAATGTCATAAATCCACTCTGCCAGTTTTTTCCGGTCTTTTTCTGACATACCATATAAATCAGATTGGGACTGTATCGGATAATGCTTCTTATATAAATCTGAATTAAACATGATTTTCTCCTATTGCTCCTGCGTCAGTATTTGGTACTCCTTTCATAATATTCGTTATTTTGTTCTTGTACGCCTGTACCCTCTCATTGATCCACGTCCACGCGGCAGCTTCCTCTTCATCCAGCACCTCCGGCTTTTTCCCGGCAAGTGCCATATTCTGCAGCTCACTTAATCGTTCTGCCGTCATGCTGTAATATTTTTCCATTCTTTCAAATTTCATAATTTTTTCCTCTAATTTTTTATAATTCTCCTCGTTCCGGCTGCGACTTCATCCTTGATTTATCTGCCTGCTCTATTTCAACCAGTTGCTCCTTGTACTTATCTATCTGTTCCATCGACAGCCATTCCGGTTTTCCTTCTTCGGAAAAGCTATTCCACAGCGCTTTCATGTTATCAATCTGATCTTCCACGTTATCAGCCCAAAGAAAGTCACCAATTCGGTATTTCGGTCCGGAGTCTCCTGTTAAATAGTTACAATCAAATCGCATCCGATCAAGGAACTGATATTTAACAGGACTGTCTGGCGGTTCCCGATCAATCAATCCCTGTATATATTTATCAACCATATCTTATCCCCCCTATTGCTTACTTGAATGGCAGGTCATTACCTGTCAGCCCGGTTGGAATATCAGCGAACCCATCCGCTGATGCATTTCCCGGTTCAGGATATCCCTGACTTTTTTTACTCTCAGCAAATTCCTGTTCTTCTACAACAACCTCTGTTGTATAAACTTTGTTACCGTCCTTATTTGTATAGCTGCCTGTCTGAATACGACCTGTAATCGCAATCTTTGTACCCTGCTTCAAATACTTCTCAGCAAATTCTCCGTTCTTGCCGAATGCAACACAGGAGATGAAATCTGCTGTCTGCTCGTTTCCAGAATTGTCTCTTCTCTGGAATCTACGATCTACTGCAAGCGTGTATCTGGCGATTGCTAACGGCTCTGCAGCCTGTGAATACCGAATATCCGGATCCCTCGTTAATCTTCCCATAAGTATTACTTTATTCATGCTTTTTCCTCCTTTATATCATGCGGGTATCTAATTCTATGTTTAACGCTTTGTTAGTCTGGAAATGTAGATTGCTTTCAATCATCAATCTTTCTGCATCGTTACGGCTGACATTCTTTACTATGACTGGAATTGTTGCGATTCCGGCAAGCTCGCAGGCGCGCTTTCTTCTGTGCCCGGCAATCATTTCATAATTTCCATTCTCGTTGATAAAGACAACCGCTGGTTCAATCACTCCATGATCTTTAATGGAATCAACCAATTCCATCATTTTGTCGTCATCCATAGTCTTAAACATGTGCTCCTTGAAAGGCACAATCTGATCGATTTCCAATTCATCCAATACTTCATTATTTAACATCTTCTTTTTCCTCCTTTACATCGTGCGGGTATCTTTTGCCTGCTCCTTCGCCATGTGCTTATCGTAATAATCCAATGCCCTTAATATCTTATCCTGAAACTGCAGCGGAGTTAATCCCTTTGCATACTTCATTACTTTTTCGTCTTTGATTACGATTTTTTCCTTCTGGTTTGGTTTTGTCACATTGAGAATTTCCTCGATTCTTGCTTCATCCAGTTTGTTATCTTTGGCCTCTTCCCGCATCAGTTTTGCCTGTGCCAATGAAGGTGACACTCCAGCCTGCTTTTCGTTTCCAATTTCGTTTTCATCAATATCCAATTCTCTTTTTGTTTTGTAATAATTGAATATTGCTTTCTGCTGTGTACTGTCAAGATACGAAATCTCAACTGCCGGACGGAGTGATATTCTTTTTTGATCTACAAGATCAAGAAGCTCCGGAATTAAGTTGGTAAGGCATATATAACGTTGAATCTGTCTAGCACTTTCCCCTATTTCCGTGGCTAAAATTTCATCTGAGCGCTGCCCTGTTAAATTCGTGCCCACTGGGCGCAAATTATTTTTGCCCGGTCTTCCGGCCTGTCTTTTCATCGCATCCAGCATTTTTTTGTATGTGAATGCTTTCTCAGATGGAAGTATCTCTTCACGGCTCTGCAGGTTGCTTTCACCCATCAGAATTGTTGCTTCGTCACGGTTGATATTTTTTACAATGATAGGAATTGTCTCTATCCCGGCAAGCTCACATGCACGCTTTCTTCTGTGCCCGGCAATCATTTCATAATTCCCATCCTCGTTGATAAAGACAATCGCCGGTTCATTTACGCCGTGATCCTTGATGGAATCAACCAGCTCCATCATTTTGTCGTCATCAACAACCTTAAACGTATGATCCCGGAAAGGCACGATCTGATCGATTTCCATTTCATCAAGCGTTCCATTTTTTCGTTCGGTTTCGTTGTAGAAAATTGCTTCCGGATTAAATGCTTCGCGAATGCTCTGTTTCCAGTCGTCCTTCGCCATGACTGATCACCTCCTTCGTTAATTTTCGGTAAGCATCTGCAACCTTGCTTTTCGCTTCAAATGCATAAACACTTTTTCCAACACCGCTTGCCTTGGATGCTGCAGCTCCATCCGGAATTGACTGGTCATATACCCGTATATACTTTCCGAAGTTTTCCCTGATCATGTTACTTATCTCAGAGGTGAGAGCCGGTTTTCGATTGTCTGCTAAAGTTATCAAAATTCCATCAATCTCCAGCTTTGGGTTTGTATGCCTACGAACATTTCCGATAGTCTGCAGGAGCTGCGTCATTCCTTTAGTTGCCAGGAACTCAGCCTGAACCGGAATCATCACCTTATCTGCAGCCGTTAAAGCGTTGATTGTCATCATTCCCAATGATGGCATGCAATCAATGAGGATATAGTCATAATCTGCTTGAACCGGCTGCAAGAGATTTCTTAAGCAAACCTCCCGGCTCATCACTGTAACAAGCTGCATCTCCATTGCAGATAGCTCTATGTTGGATGGAATCAGGTCTACACCCTCTCCATTCTTCAGAATCACATCATGCAAGTTGATATCTTCATTCAAGCTTCGCTGCATCAACTGGGCTAATGTGTTATCCATCTCGTCCTGATTCATCCATCCAAGACATGTAGTAAGATCTCCCTGCGGATCCGCATCCACCATCAGTACCCGGTATCCTTCGTTAGCAAGTCCCACACCTAAGTTGACTGCTGTGGTTGTCTTTCCAACTCCTCCTTTCTGGTTACATACTGCGATCGTCTCTGCCATGTGCATCCTCTCCTTCCTGATAATAAAAAAAGAACCTATCTTGTTTGATAAGTTCTTTCTCCAACTTCATTGAGTTATATAGTTCTATTATTTATTTTTCTGCCCCCACAAAAATTTCACACATACTTTACCTTACTTAAGACATGCCATTTTTCTTGCGGCTACCACCTGCTCTTTTCACAATAGCCCGTTGAATGCATATTACAAAAAGAAGAGAAACCAAGGAAAACATCACCTGACTGCAACCGGCGCAGTGGCAAGAAAGCTTACCACCGTAATCTATGCCATATTACGGGATGGTAAAATTCTGTTAATATATGGTAATGAGACTACTAATTAAGCCTGCCGGTGGGGAGGCTTAGTTGTGGTGCATAGAAATAATCTCATCAACATATTCTTTCAAATCATCTTCCAAATCTTCCCTTATAGCAATAATTGATTCCCAATTTAAATCTTTTCCTATATCATAATAATTCACAGCATCACATATCATATTCAATATTGCCTCTCTTGTCTGATACTTCATACCTTGAAAATTAATTGTTACATAGTCTTCAATTAACAACAAAAGTTGTTCTTTGGAATAATCGTGCATTCTAATTCTATCATCCATATTGGAGACCAACTCCTCTAATTTTTTTTCATCCAATATCCTTAACACCTCCATTAATCACCCACTAATTCAATTTTGATATGGATCCAAGATTGGTATATGTGTATCATTAATAATAACCTCATCATAATCCGGACCATTGGGATTAAAATACTTTGCTTCACGAAAATCATTTATTGTAGGGTCAAAATATCTTCTACCACGTTGAACTCTAACAACCCAACCATTATAAGCATTAGAACCAACTGGGGCACTTGGGTCCACATTGTGTACTCTAACTCTATATGTCTGCCCATTCTGAACCCACTTAAACTCAAATCCTTCTGTAGCTCCTCCCTGTACTGGATATAACTCTCTCAAAACTGCTTCATCTGGAATTCTATCCAATATCTCGTCTACAGTACTTCCTTCTAATTCTGTAAAATCACCAATTTTTCCACTTGACTTCCCATAGCTGGTCTCACTCTTACCTTCGCTACCTGACACCCCGGCAGCACCTGCAAATCCATTTGCAAATGCATTTCCATATGCACCCATCTGGGCACCGCTTGCCAGTATGCCAAGTACTTCCAGAATAGTTCTTCCTGAGATATCTTTACCATCAATGCCGTAATCTTCAATCATTCCAGCGATTCCCTGTCCCACATCGTTCGCTGCGAGTCCTGCGGTCAGTCATATCGAATACACATATAGTATAGAATTTCCCGAAAGAATTCATTATTAATTCTTTAACTTTTGAATCTACACTATTCTATCCCTAACGGCTTCCAACTCTCGTCTTGTAATAATTCATCCACATCCGTTTTTCCTTTGATACATAATCGAATATTCTCCTGTATCAACATCTCGTTAAATAACAATTTTTCCTGATGCGCAATAGGTTCTTCAATCAATAAATAGTTCTCAAAGTCAACTATTTGTAGTGATGCAATATTTTTTTCACTGCTGAAAAAAAATATGTAAGAAATATCGTCTATATTGTCAATATCAAAATTATAATATTCGATATAATTCCAAAATGCGTTGTTTATTATATTAATTTCATATGAATAAACATCTAATGATTCATCCGGCTTTCCCAATATACTAATATTGCAATATGAAAAAAATTTGGAACGAACTTTGTTATAAGTCATTGATGAATAAATGACTATTTTATTACATTCGGTTCTGCACCATTTTATAAAACACTTCCATTGCTCTTTAGTAAATTTTCCTTCTCCATTATACAGTCCAATGCATAACACTCTAACCATACTTTCGTTCTCCATCGTTTTCATCTATTATTTTTAGTTGGCAATAAATCCCCAGAAGCAAATGTACCACCTTTTGCAGGTGTATCTGGATCTAAATTAGGAATTCTAAAATAAGGAGGTTTTGTTTTTCCTGGTTTTGGATACTCACCTAATTTTAGAATATGATAATGATTTCCATCATAATGTCCCTCTCCTTCATGTTGAGGGTGATATTCAATTTTATAAGTTTTATGACCTGCTTGAACAACATAATTTATTTTGCCATCCGGTTTCACCTCTTTTTCTAGTCCTGCATAGTTTTTTGGGAACAGGTCATTTGGATTCTCCGGAAATCTACTTCCTGTTTTACTACCACTCTGGTATGCTAAACACATAGGAATCAAAGCAGTCTTTTTCT
>ERZ1034626.174-NODE-174-length-46140-cov-55.441185_pt1 | contig 46140 bp, 36 predicted proteins | sample MGYA00520652_ERZ1034626 | MGnify/ENA primary metagenome ERZ1034626 (study PRJEB33766, sample SAMN09781765) | gut metagenome | biome: gut microbiome | host: Homo sapiens | place: Madagascar | study: EMG produced TPA metagenomics assembly of the PRJNA485056 data... | reverse complement strand
GCTATGATGGTACCGATTCATGCGCTATAGTGGTACCGAATCGCCGATACTGTCATGTTGTGGATTTTTTTATTTGAAAGTAAAATAAGGAATGGTTGAGCAAATGTATATAGATAAGTATAACCTACTTCTTTTGGAGTATTTGAAGCTTCATAAGCTTAAATTATACGAATTGAATGCTTTTATTTTAAAAAAGTGAGATTTTTTTTTGCTTTTTCGTGAAAAAGTCTTACCTTTGTTGAATAGAAGTGTTATAATGTAATATAATGATTATGTCTAAGAATGTAAGAATAACTATAGGAATACTGCTGATGCTGACAACTTTGTCATTTGCGGAATACACCCCAAAGACGAAGAATTCCCCAGAGGAAGACGATAAGTATGTGCTTGTTTTTAGCGACGAGTTCAATCTTCCTAATGGTTCTCAGCCTGATTCTGCAAAATGGAGCAGGTGCCAACGTTATGATAGCCAATGGAATAGATGGATCACTTCTTCGAAGGATGTTGTTTTTATAAAAAATGGCACATTGGTGTGTCGTGCAATTCCTAATACCAAGGAAAAAAGCGATACGGCAAAGATGTTAACTGGAGCTATATGGACTAGAAATAAATATGCTTTTCAGTATGGACGCTTGTTGGTGAGAATGAAGACAAACGTCATTACCGGCAATTTTCCTGCTGCTTGGCTTGGAAGACAGCAGAAAGACGGGAAAAGGGCTCCGTATGGGGAAATAGATGTCGTCGAGATGTTTGGAAGCAAAAATGAATCTAACCATAATATACATACTCAATATACTTTGGATAATCCTAAGCATGGACTTAGAACCAGTTTCAAACATAAGGTAGATGTAACCAAATGGCATGTGTATGGCATAGAGTGGACTCCTGAATATGTAAAATGGCTCGTTGATGGAAAGCTGGTGGGAATCTATTATAAGTCTTCTGATAAAGAATTGCTTCAAAAGCACCAGTGGACTTTTGATGACAAGTTCTTTATTCTCCTCAACCAGAGCGTAGGAAATGGAGCTCATGGTATGATTCCAGACATAACCAAAATTTATGAAACGAAATTTGATTGGATTAGAGTTTATCAAAAGAAATAGATATGGAAAAGATAAAAAAAATGTTGGCTGCTATATTGGTGAATTTTCCTGTTGCAGTTGTGAAGTTGCGCTATTTGATGAGATTCAAGCGATTGCCAAATCTCAAGAATCCTCACGATTTGAACGAAAAAATCTTGTATCAGAAGCTATATACCGATACAACATTGTGGAGTCGATTAGCAGACAAAGTATCGGTAAAAGACTATGTCGAGAAGTGTGGTTTGGAATGCATTCTTACCAAATTGTATGCTGTATGGGACAAGGCTGCAGATATTTGTTTTGATGAGCTTCCTGATGCTTTTATGTTAAAGTCTAACAATGGCGACGGAAAAGGAACTAATATTGCAATTTTTGACAAGAAAAGATTATCTGCATCTGATATCAAGTCATTAAAGGATAAGGCCGCTGGCTGGCTGAAACAAAAGAATATTGGAGCATTATCTGCAGAACCTCATTATAAATTCATTAAGCCGCTTGTGTTTGCTGAGGAATTGTTACCTATTCCAAAAGGTGAAAAATCAATGGTGGACTATAAACTTTGGTGCTTCAATGGAGAACCTTATGCTTTTTTGGTGTTTTCAAACCGTAAGAGTGGAGGTGAAGCAGAAATTGCATGTTATGATTTAGAATGGAAAGACCGTTCAGATTTGCTTGCAAAAAATAAGCATTACCATATTAGAAATAGCGGTTTGAACCGACCAGAGAACTTGGAGTCTATGATAGAGTATGCCAGAATACTAGCAAAGCCTTTTCCACAAGTGAGAGTGGATTTCTATGATATAGAAGGTAAAATTTATTTTGGCGAACTTACCTTTACTTCGCTGGGAGGTATGATGAATTACTTCACTCAGGAAGCTTTGAATGATATGGGAGAAAAAATAGATCTTTCCTATTCGAGGCTTTAATTACGTATTCATGTATAACAGTGTGATTTTATATAACTGTATAATGTTAAATAATTATGGAAAAGAATATTAAGTTTATTTTTTTGCTGGGTTTCATTCTGGCATTAGGCGCATTCTTTATTTTGCCTAATAATGATGACTTCTATTGCTTACTTGCTCCTCACAAGTTTGAAGGCATTGATGTCTTTTTGCCAAATGGAGCATTTTGGCGACCATTTGATGCTGCATGGGGACTATTAATGGGAAAGTGTGTATCAGCATTTCCTTTTTTAAATCACTTATTGGTACTTTTGCTGTTTGCTTTCTGCGCATATGGATTAAATAAAATTCTAGATGATTGTCATGTAATTGGTTTTACTAAACATTTATCTATTGGTCTTTTCATGTTGTCGCCTGCATTGGTTGCTACAGTGTATTCTATAGATTCTATTAATCAGGTTTTATGCATGTCTTTTGGAATTGCTTCTGTATTGCTATATCCTAAATTTAAGTACTTTGCTTTTATAATGATGTTGTTGGCTCTTTTTAGTAAGGAGAGCGGCATTGCCTGGTTTGTAGTTACTCCATTCTTGTGCTTGATAATTGATAATATACGTAAGGGAGTAAAAAGTGAAAATTTAAGAAGTTACAAACAGCTAATCAAGCCTTATGTGATTTCTCTAATCATTATAGGTGTATATTTTATCCTTCGTATTGAGTTGCGTGTTCCTGGTGCTGAGGTTTCTGGTAATTATGCTGCAGGATTAGGACTTAATTCTTTAGCAGGATTAGGATTATTGCTTGGTATATCTTTAACAGCTATTGATAGCGTAGCTTTGTTTTTGGAGCACAACTGGGTAGTGGTAATAACAACAATTATAATAAGTATTGTATTCCTTTGGGTTCTGGTAAAGAAAACTCTGTGTTTGCAGAAATATAATTTAGTTAGATTGTTACAATGTTTTTTGGTAACGTTAGCTCTGACAGCTCCTCATTTGGTGATGGGACATCCTGGAGAGATGCATGCTTTTCCTACTCTATGGGGAATAGCGTTGTCTGTTGGTCTAGCTTTTAGAACTGCCGAATGGAATAAATGGGAAAAGAAGATAGTTCTCGTATTTTTTATATGCTGTATTTCAGTGTTTATACATAAAGGCTATTACATGTATAAAGCAGGACTTTTTGCAAAGCAGAGGGTAGTGTCTGTAGTAAAAAATACTAATGTAACACCTCATGTAGTATGTATTTTAGATTGTGATCTTCCTATTCCTGGGTACTCTGTTTTTCAGGCCTCAGGTGAGTTTTGTTGGTACAAGGGTTGGGCTTCACGAGTTTATTTTGATTTGGTAAATCCTGAAAAAACAGATTATTTTGTAATCCAGCCAAATTACTTGGAAAAATATTTTTTGAGAGCTAAAACTGCTCAAAAATATGATGCGATATGGGTCGTAAAGGATAATAATGTTAGTGTCTATCCTTTGAAATGAAAAACGATGGTGAATCTACTTTGGTGACACGATAGTCCTGTCAAGAAGGATGGCATCTTCTATAAGTTGTATTGTGTCATTTTATGCCACGTAACGTTTACCCTTTTAACAGGTATCGCTAACCACTATGGAAAGCGATACCTGTATAATCAAGCTAATGGGGGGAGTATTATTTTCTTGAGATGACATGTGCGATGATTCGTCCTTTAGGACATACTACGGTGGAATGGTCTGGTACATCGTCTATGACGATTGCACCGGCACCAATGTTAACATGATTGCCTATCTTTATTCCTCCCATGATAATAGCACCTGCGCCTATTGTAACATCATCTCCGATGACCGGTACTCCCGATTTCTCCACAGCAATAGTAACGCAATGATAGATGGTGCAATTGCTGCCTATTTGAGCTGCACCATTGATGATGGTGGAGTAGCTATGGATAGGGCAGAAGCCTTCACCAATGTGTGGAGACAGTCGCATGGAACTGATTTTTGGCAACAATATATTGAGCAGGTGTCTTGGTACACCTATTCGCATGTAGAAAAGGTTGCGAAACTCTGCCTCGTCAATCAGTGTGCTGCATAATTCCCATGTCAGGAAGTTTTTCTCTTTTAACTGGTTTCGATACTGTGGGCGAGCCATAATGTCTTTGTTGATAATCATTCGCTTTTGCTTGTTGAGCGCATAGCAGATGATGTGGGGCAACACCCTTGGTAAATTTGCCCAAATTTTAAGTTTATTCATTTTCTTACTTTAGTATCTTTCGGAAAAAATCGTCATTCAAAACACTGGCCGTATCATATTTCATCGCCTGTTTCCTGCAATGTTGGGTCATCTCAGCTACCCTTGAATTGTTAATGATAAATGAGGTCATGGCATCAGCCAGCGCTTCTGTATCCTTGCTCTTGATAATCACACCAGTTGTGCCGTTATCAATTATTTCTGTGTTGTAACCCCATTCGGATGCGATAACTGGTGTTCCTGCAATCATGGCATCGATCAGGATGCCAGGGAAGCCTTCGCCCTTCCAGAATGTAGGAAATAACATTGCAGAATAACTTGCCAAAACATCGTAGTTTGAAATATCTGCAAGATTGAGGAAACCCTTGTATTCTGCATTTGGAATCTCGTTGATGGTTTTGAGAAAATGTGACTTGTAGGAATCTTCTATTTTTCCATAGAAATGTACAATAAATTTATCTTTACCAATCTCTTTGTTTATTCTTCTTGTTGCCTCCATGATGAGGTCACATCCCTTTTCAGGGATGATTCTAGACAAGAATACAAATCGGAAGGGTACAGGAATCTCTATGCTTTTTTCTGGAATGTATGCAATTTTCTTGAAGTTAGGGATGTGGATTACATTCTTGTATCCCAGAAGCTCCATCTTGTGTTTCATCTCTTGAGTTTCTACCATAAACCACTTGATAATGGAGTAACATTCCCTTTGCTTCATCTCCAGTTGGGAGATGAAGTTAGGGAGTATTCCACCTATGACGAAATAGTTCAAGCGGATTGACGGAAACAGCATCTTCACTATCTTTATCAGCTTGTATGAACTATAGGTGTTTAAAGATATGATAATATTTTTCTTTCTATATTGCCAGATAAAACGGAGAACATTCAACAGGACAGAAGGATTTTTCTTCCAGTTGTTGGTGTTAATGTGTTTAAACGATCCAAATACCTCATTCAGCCGATTGAACAGCTGAATGTTCTTGGCGTAAACTCCATTTGATGTATCTTTGAAGTTGCCACAATCTCCGATAAGTAGTATCTTCTCCATAATCTTATTATTTACATGTGTTCAACGCATTTCTTATCGCATTTAACCATCCATGCCCGAAACGGTCATCTGGTTCAACATAATCGCCTTCGCCCCATTCGTTCCATGCCTTAAGAAATAGAATCTGATGCTCTGGTGCCTTATGCTTGATGAGTCCGATAGCCTCTTCTATTGTCTTCTGGAATTTTTCTGGTGTGGCATTAATTAGTGGGTCTGTGGCTACACCAGCTCTTGGCGTGCGGTCCCATTGTGGCAACAATGACGGATATACATTTTCCCACGCATCCTCTTCTACATAGTAATGTTTCATTACGTCGCTGTAGTCGCAGATATTAGAGGTAGGCAAGAAACTATTCTTAGTTAAGAAATAGAATAGCATTCTCAGTTTTCCCTTGCTCATTGATTGTGCTCTGGCAAGTCCTGATGGCATAACAGCGTCAAATCCTAAATCAAGTACCGACTGATAATGTTCGGCTGCTTCATCTGTAGCCCAAAGCGACAGTTTGCCATTCTTTGCTGAGCGTCCTGTTGAGTTGACAGTATAACCCACGAAATGAATGCCTTTTAAACCATTCTCTTTTGCCATTTTCTGCCAGAGTTCGATGAACTGCTTCACGTTAGGTATAGCTTTAGGTTGGTAAATTGCAAATAGAGGTTTACCATCAACCGTAATATATCTCTTGTCGCGGAAAGCAGGCAACAGGGCATTGAAGTGGGCTATATGATCCTCTGTGGAATACTCCATCTTCATAATCATGGAATCCCTGCGAGTGCTTTTACCTTTAACCCATGTCTTATTGGTCCAATCATGGTTAGCCCAGCAGATACAGAATGGGAAATCTGGCTTTCCAGAAGTAAGCACTTCGTTAAATGGGCGCTCTAGCAATTGTTTTCCGTTGCCAAACCAATAGTGGTAATAGCAAAATCCTTCTATTCCTGCTTCTCTTGCCAGTTCTGCCTGTTGTTCTCTTACTTCTGGCAGACGTAAGTCGTAAAAGCCTAAATCTGCTGGCAGATGAGGCTGATAATGTCCTTTAAATAAAGGCTTGGCCTTTACTACATTAGTCCATTCTGTAAATCCTTTTCCCCACCATTCATCGTTTTCTGGGATAGGGTGAAACTGGGGCAGATACATTGCTATAATTCTTGGTTTCATTTTAAAATTTCATTTATAAGTCCTGCTAAATCTTGCTCTTGTTGGGTTGTTATTTCTTTTGCTCTTTTGTGTAACTCGTAGTCTTTAATTGACGGATTGTCAAGCACAAGTTTCATTGCTCGATATAAATCAGCTGAATAGAAAGGGGAAAAGTAGATGCCTGCATTCCCAAGTACTTCTGGGATGCTTGTTACATTTGAAGCAATGGCTGGAGTTCCGTTTACGATGGCCTCAATAGGTGGGTAGCCAAAGCCTTCAAAGAAGGATGGAAACAGCAATGCCAGGGCATGTTTATATGCATAATCCATATCAGCATCTGAGAGATAGTTAATGTCGATGTGTGAATTGTTGATGCTTTTACCATATTTCAAGGTTACTAATTTTACATCATACTCTTCGCTTATTCTTTTGAATGCTTTCATTACAATACCAGGGTTCTTGTATATTCTGTTTGCTGCAATCATAAAGAAATATTTCTTTCCACTATTAACCAGTTCTTTGAGTACCTCATTTTCAATGTTACCAGTAATTTCTGCTTTTCTAAGAGGTGAGTAACATACTTTTATCTCTTTCTTGATTTCTGGGAAATAGTATTTTAAAGCATTCGCAGAATAATTAGATACAGTATATGATATCGTATTGTCTGAAGCATACAATTTCATGATGTCACAATATCTATTCTGTGCCTGTTTAGCATATCTGCCAGATGCAAGATTAACTATTCGTTTGAATCTTTGCCAAAGTGTTAAGTTGTATGGATCCGTGATAGAATAGTCTATCTTGTTGTCGCAACGTTCTATATCGAAAATATCGTGTATGAACATGATAACTTTCGTCTTGATGCCAGTAAGGTCAATACCCTCGTAGAATTGACCAAAGGCAATATAGAAACAATCAATAGATTCTTCGGATAAAAACTCTCTAAGTGGTTTCTTTGAAACGTCAAAGAGTTCTATATCGTGAGAATTTGCATATTCAAACAAGTTGTATTGTTGAGCTAGCCCACGATTTGAATCATATAAGCCATATACCACGGTTTCATCTGTTTTATGCTTAAACAGATAATCATATACAGCTTTCGTAAAACTCAATGCGCCACCAAATCCTCCAGAGTGTTGAAATGGCAACATGTCAAGTAAAATACTTTTAGCCATATTTTTTTTTCTCCATATTTAAAATGTTGTTCGTTTTTCTCATTGCTACTATATATAGAGGTATGAATCTTCCAAACCACAATACAAATGCATCTACTCCAAATACTAGAGTCATTACAATAATTGCTGCAAGCATACACCTGTAGTCGTCAAATTTAGCAAAAGACAAGACGTAGAATACATACAACAAGATGACTCCTATGATGCCATAATCATAGAAAAAGACCTTGTATCCGGAATCTCCGAAGTTGGAATAGTCATAATCTCTACCAAAGACAACATCTGATGTTTGCAGGAAGGATTCATATTCCGTGTTGAAATCCTTGGATACTCGGTTGTTTCCTGCCATTTCGCCATCGTCTATTTCCAGACGCAATATAATGAGATTATGGAGCATGTTGTCTCCATCGTTATATATAAACGAACCTCCGACAATTGCACTTATCAAGATGACTATTGATAGGAATTTTGCCATTATCTTCTTCCGTTCCATCCACATATTCAGAAAAATGATGGCGATGAAGTAGGCATATCCTGCAAGAGAGAAGGAGATGAGTAGTCCCGCCATAAGTGAAATGTTGTACCATCGCTTCCATTTTCCACGTTGAGTCATTAATAACAATGCCGTAGTTGAGCCAAGATAAGTTGGCTCTAGAAATATGGATTGAAAACGGGGAATGATGGTAAAGAGTGAACGGTCATCTATCAAAAACAGAAAGTAATTGGAAAATGAATAGAAGCCATCATTGAAAACCATATTGACATTTGGCAATGGAAAGCCTATAATGTATAATATGAAAACAGGGTAGGATACTAATAAAAGACATCCCAGTGCTTTGGATAATCTGGTGGCTATTCGATCAAGAAGCTTCCTGTCGTAACGAAAGATAAAGAACAACATCAGGGCACTAAAGGTAGCACTAATATACGCATTAAAGTTAAGAGCATTTATTGTGCACTGATAAAACTCAAGCAGAGTAAATGCTATTGTTGGCAACAAAAAGTAGGATTCCGTGAAGATAGAACGATTTGACGTTCTTGACATCAGGTAGCTTGCCAATGCAAAAAGAAAGGCTAAAATGGGAAAGTAGGTGTGAAGTGGCACCATGAACCATACGTTCATGGAGCCAAAGAATACCACGAAAATTGACGCAACAAATAGCTTGTCTGCAATCTGTTGGCGTTCATATTTATATAATTTCCCAATATTAATTTTCATTTATTTTCTCTTTATAAGTTTGACGAAATAATTCCTTTCCGACTTCGTAAATGTGAAAAACCATATTGCTATACAACTTGCCATTAATGATACTATTCCTGTTATGAGAAACCTGAATGGACACTGCAGAATGCTTGTCATGAAATGACATACGATACATTCTATTATGCATAGAGGTATAAGTGGCATGATTACTTTAGATATATAGTTTCCTACATTTAGCTTCGCAGAATAATGCATATATGGAAGTCGGAATATAGCAACTAATAGTTCTATTGTAATATAGCATGCCATTGCTACATTTACAGAGCCTCCTAGTTTAAGGGCAAACCACATGATTGGAATAAGCATAATTTTAGGCAATGTTGTGGCTAAGGTATAGACCTTAATCTTGCCCATTGCTTGGTTGGCTGCATGAAGTCCCAAAGTCGTTTGGTCACAAATGAAAGCAATCATAAGTGCACGACAGAAAACCTCCGTATTTGGTGGTACTGTTTTTAGCCAAAAAGCTAATATGCTCGGCATCTCGTACATTAGAGGTATTGATATGAGAATCATCAAAGCCGTAGAGAATTTGCTTTCTTTACCTGCTAATGATAACATCTCTTGTCTGTCACCTTGTCCTTCTGCCTTCATAATTTGCGGATTCATTGCATTGAGGATAGAGGTTGAAACAAATCGAATTGCTCCGTTCACTTGTGAGGCTATGCCGAATGAAGCATTCATGATGGTGCCAAATACTTTATTGAGAATAATGGCTGTTCCTTGTGTTTGTGATAATCCCGCTAACATACCAAAGGTTGTCCATCCTGCAAAGCCTATTATCTGTCCCATACATTGCTTGTCGATAATGTTGCGCTTGAAGGCAATTCGGCTTTCTTCATATTTGATTTTGCAATAACCGAAATATGCCAAGAAGTTGAGCGACAAGATAACTAACATCATAAGGGAATAGAATATCAGTTTATCCACGTCTAAGTACATTAATACAATAGCAAGTACCAATTTCAAAACGCCGTCTATTACTTCTACAACTGATATGTAAACGATGTTTTCATGTGCAATCAGCAGTGCCTTGAAAGGGGTAGAACCAATGGTCATGACAAGCATCAGTATTGTGACATAATATACAGCCAATGCTGCATTGATTCTGTTTGCCGCTATGTTCAGAAAAGAACCTACCATATAATTTCCTATAGGAATAAGAATGGCACAGAAAATAGCGCAGATAATAATATGTACTAATACACTATTGGCAAATACCTTCTTGACATATTCCTTGTCGCCAGCACCATAATAATAGGATATGTATCGTTGTGTTGTAACAACAAGAGAATTAGCCAGATAGCCAAACATTCCTACCACACCAGCTACAACTGAATAAACTCCATAATCGCTGATATTCAAAGCTTCAAGAATGAGGCGGGTAGAATACAGTGAGAGGCAGATATTGATGATGGATTTGGTATATTGAGCTATCGTATTGGTGATAATTCTTTTTTTCGAATCCATATATGTGCTTATTTTGTATTTACTTTTCCTAACAGATCATCCTTTATGATATATAATGTTGACAGGATAAATGCCAATATCAACATTCCCAGTACAAATATCATGCGCTTAGGGCCGGTGGCCTTTATTGGCACAGCCGCTCCCTTGACAACAGTAAAAGCTGGTGTTCGTTCTTGTACCTTTGCCTTGGCCGCCTGATATTGAGTCGTCATAGCGGTATAAGCATTATATTTGAGCTGCATATCATTTTCTAAGTCTTCCTGTTTCGCTCTCATGCTGGTAAGAATCACGTCGGTATTGGCATCGGCGTAGGAACCATAGAGCTGGCGTGCTCTTTCGTATTCACTCTTTGCTTCTGATGCCAGAGTCTTGTAGTATTGTTCATCAACACGTGCCTTGCTGGTGCGGTAGTTGGTAATGAATACCTGAAGGCGCTCTTTTACGGAATCGGCAAGAGTCTTGCAAACCAGCGGGTCTTGTGACTTTGTAGAAATCGTGATGACCGCTGTTTTCTTATCGATACTGATAGAAATGCTATTTCTGATGGCAGAAGCAACAGCGTCCTGCTTTTTAGAAAGCATATAAGGATCCATCTTTGCTCCACCTTTTGCTTTTACCTCTTCTTCCTTTGGAAAGAGTTTCTTGATACTGCCGATTATCTTTGCCCAAAAAGGATATTCCTGATGCTTAGAGAGGTAATCGAAGTAGCTGCATTTCACGCTTCCGTCGGCAGTAGCTACTTTGATGTCAAACAACCCAACCACAAAACCATTGTCTTCCATCAGATCAGGGTAGAGCATAGGGTTGATGGCATCTGTTGTCTCCATACTTCCCAGGTCAATGCCGAATGATGATGCCAGCGAACCGATGGTTCCTCCCAGGTTGGAACTGTTGTTCAGCTCTGGAGCAAGGCTGAGGCTTGAGGTATATGTACGAGGTATGCAAAAGATATAGGCGCATGATAAAATAAATACTATAGGTAAAACGATATAGTAGATTTTCTTTTTTGCCCATATTTTGCTAAAAATGACTCTGAGGTCAATTATTTCCTTTTCTGTTTTTTCTTCCATTTTGTTTTTTTATGTATGTAATAATAGTGTTAAATTGTTTCTTGTTTCGCCATATAGCAACAGTTGTTATTTTATGGCATGATTCTAAAATGCAAAAATAAGCATTTTTTCTGAGTTACCCAACTTGTGAAGTGTTAAATATTCATTGTGAACGAAATTATGGCACTTTTAGCCTAGTTTGAATTTGGGTAACATATATATAGTGCAAAAATATCACATTTATTTTGTTTGGATATAGATTTTTTCCTTTTTTCTCTTTTTGAGTGCTGATATTTTGAAAAATATCTTTTGAAAATATTTGGTGATTTTCTTTTTTATATGTATATTTGCAAAATATATTATGAGCTATATTTAATTTCCTTAGGAATATTGACACTATTGTATATGTTTGTCTTTAGTGGCGATTTTCTACTGATGTTGACAGTAGATAGATTAGGGATAAAATAAAGATTCAAAATGATGAAACAAAAAAGAAAAATGCCTTTGGGCATACAGGACTTTGAAGAAATGCGTAGGGGTGATTATCTCTATGTGGATAAGACGGATATTGTATGGCTGTTGGCTAACGGCGTTAAGTACAATTTCCTAAGTCGTCCTCGTCGTTTTGGTAAGTCCCTGTTGTGCTCTACCCTCAAGTGTTATTTTGAAGGAAGGAAAGAACTCTTTGAAGGATTGAAAATCATGCAGATGGAGGAAGACTGGGTCAAACGTCCGGTCATCTATCTAAGTATGAGTTTGGGTGGCTCTTCTGCTCAGGAACTTAAGGAATATTTGCATTATGTGCTCTCTACATACGAAAAGTTTTATGGGAAGAATCCTAATGAACGGTCTTTGGGCAATCGTCTAAATGGTATCATTCAGAGGGCTTATGAGCAGTCTGGAGTAAAGATTGCCGTCATTGTAGATGAGTATGATGTGCCTTTGCAGCATACCTATGAGACGAATCAGCATGATGAATGTAGGGAAATCTATCGTAATTTCTTTACGGGACTAAAGGATTATGGTTATTGTATTAAATGTGTGTTTATCACTGGCATCACGAAGTTTACACAGATTAGTCTGTTTAGTATGCTCAATACTTTGACTAATATAAGCTTTGACGAGCAATATGCTGCTATTTGTGGATTGACCCATGAGGAATTGGCTCAATACTATTCTGAGGAGATTGACAGGTTAGCTTTGCGCTATGCCTTAGATGTGCCACAAGTGCTTTCTGAACTTAAAGCTACTTATGATGGTTATCATTTTTCACGTAATTTGCAAAATGTCTATAATCCATTTAGTGTGTTAAACGCATTGAGTCGTTCTCAGTTGAATTCTTATTGGATAGCTACTGGTTCTAATGAAATGCTTAATAAACTTTTAAAAAAGTATGTGGATGATATACCTTCACTTGATGGTAGTCTCATAGATACTGATTATTTGGAGATGAGTGATGTCAATATGGACGAGCCGAAACTCTTTCTCTATCAGTCTGGTTATCTTACCATTAAGGTTGTGAAAGGTGATTGTTACTTGTTAGGTTATCCAAATAGGGAAGTGAAGAAGGCTATGTATGAAATGGTTTTGCCTATGATGACAGACAAGCCTTCTTCTGAAGTGACTACTCTGGTTCAAAAGTTGAAAATGAACTTGTCTATGGGGAATGTAGATGATGCTATGCTTTGTCTCAAAGGGTTGGTAGCAGGTACTCCTTATAGTATTCAAAAGAAAGAGCAATTTGTGTTTGAGGAGCATTTCCGTTTTATTTTGAAAAATATATTTTACTTGTGCGGATTTGAGGCTAAGGAGGAAATTGAAATGGCTTCAGGTCGAATTGATTTGATTGCTCAGAATGATTCTTATGTTTATGTCATGGAGTTGAAAATGGACGATAATGGCGGGATTAATGCGGCTATTAGTCAGATGAAGTCTCGTCATTATGCTGATATTTATGCGGCAAGTGAAAAGAAAATAATCTGTTTAGCTCTTGAATTTTCTAAAGAAAGCAGAGGACTGAAAGAGTGGCAGGTTCTGGATTAGTCCAATAAAAACGAGCGGAAGATTTTAATTTCTTCCGCTCGTTTTGCTAATGTTTATATCTCTCCAATCTCTGTCGTCTTTTATTTCGCAATAGTCTAAAATAAAACAATGCTTGAATTATCCCACCTTCCAACTCTCTACTCCTCTGGTCTTGCTGGAGAAGTTGATTCCGAGCTTGATAATTGTTCGCTTATCCATAGCGAAAGGAGCTGCATAGTTTTTGGACTCTATCTGTTGCAGAGCATCTTCTGCACTTCCGTCTAATTTGCATTCAATGATGTATATGTAGTCGGAAGTTTGGATAATAACGTCCATTCTACCATCACTCGTTGGCAGTTCCACTTGCGTGTAGAATCCCATAATCTTAAAAACCAGATATAGGGCATTCTGAAAGTATAGCTCCGCATTTCCTGCTACCTGATAGCTGTTGGAGGCAAAGAAAGTTGTGAGACGCTTAATAAATTGTTCTGCTTTTCCTGCTTCCACATCCTTGACAAACTCATCTACCATATAAGGAGATTCTGAACCTGCAGATGTATATTGTGGTAGGAGGAAGTTAAGGAAACCTTCTTCCACCTCCTTATTGGGAAAACCAAGTAGATATTTCTTAAACCTATCGTCGTAGCCTTTTATGGTGAGATATCCACTCTGGTATATCACAGGTATCGGATTGGTTGATAGAGAATCTACGCTGTTGATTACATCGTCTGATACCCTTTCCTTTGTCATGTCTGGCAAACGATAGTTGTGCATTTTCAGCAAGTCAACTAGAAAAGTGGGTGTGCCAGTCTCAAACCAGTAGTCTTTATAGCGAAGTCTTGACAAAGTGTTCAGTACGCTGAATGGGTTATAGATGCCTACTGTATTTTCCTCGAAATGATATCCGTCGTATCTAGCCTTCAGTTTTGCTATTGTGGCTTCTTCTGTATCGCCATTGGCTTCGGCTAATTCGTTGATACCTTCCTTGAAATTTGTAAGCAATTCTTTCTCTGTCATTCCGCAGATGCTAATATAGCGGTGGTCCATCGAGATATCCGTCAGGTTGTTGAGGTCGCTGAACACGCTAACCTTGCCAAACTTGGTTACACCGGTGAGGAATGCAAACTTGATATATCGGTCTTGGGTTTTCAAAACCGAATAGAATGCTTTCAGCTGTGCACGGTGTTCTGCCTGTAGCTCAGGGGCTTGCAGCGTCTGGAGTATAGGTTTGTCGTATTCGTCAATAAGAATGACAACACCACATCCTTCTTTCTCTGCTGCTCTTGCTATCACACCCTTGAAACGAAGGGGTAGTGTGACTTCTGAGTCACGGGCTCCATATTTGTCCTCCCAACCTGTAAGGTAATCGTTAAGTACATTATATAGGCTGTCCTTTTCACGAAAGTTAGCTGTATTGAGATCAATATGGAATATAGGATATTTCTTCCATTCTGTTTCCAAGTCGTAAATAGCTAACCCCTCAAAGAGTTCCTTCTTGCCTTGAAAGTATGCTTCCAATGTAGATAGAAAGAGACTCTTACCGAATCGGCGAGGACGACTCAGAAAGTAATATTTGCCCTCATCTGCGAGCTTATATACAAAGTTTGTCTTGTCAACGTATTTGTAACCGTTACGTCGCAAGTCTTCGAAATTTTGTATTCCAATAGGATATTTCATAAGAATGACTCCTTCTTTGGGGTATTTAATTGTTCTTGCTTCGCCATTTTTGCAATAGATGCTTTCTTATGGCATGATTCTGAAATGCAAAATTAAGCATTTTTTCTGAGTTACCCAACTTGTGAAGTGTTAAATATTCGTTGTAAACGAAATTATGGCACTTTTCGCTCTGTTTGGACTTGAGTACTGTATTGGTAAAGTATTATTTCCCTTTTAATTCTTCTTCATTATCTTCTTCGTTTTTCTTCTTGATCTTACCCTTAATCTTGTCGAAGCCTTCGCCATATACACCAATCACGGCACTCTGGCTCACAAAGGCGTGAGGGTCGATTTCCTCGATGAGGCGGAAGATGGTCTGCGACTGGCGCTGCTTGGCAAGCACGAAGAGCATCTTGACTTCCTGACCGGAATAAAAACCGGAGGCATCCACTACGGTCACACCACGGTCGGCATCCGTGTTGATGCGCTTGCCAATCTCCATGTACTTCTTCGAGATGATGAAGAACTGGACGGAACGGCGGCGACTGTTGACCACTTGGTCGATGCAGAATGCCTGGACGTAGAGCACCACATAACCGTAAAGTACTTTTTCCCAGTCGTGTACGACGAAATAGCTGGAGGAAATGATGAAGATGTCACAGATCATGATGACACGACCCAAGGAGATGTCACGATACTTGTTGACGATGGCTGCCACGATGTCGGTGCCGCCTGTGCTACCGCCTGCCGAGAATCCCAATCCGATACCGCATCCGCAGAAAACTGCACCCAGAAAGGCAGCCCAAAGTGGTTGGGTCTGAAGTACGTGGATGTTGCCAGCCTCTTGGGAGAGAAATGAGGTGATGGTCGTCACGACGATAACGGCATAGATGGTCTTCACGCAGAACTTCTTGCCCAAAATCATCCATGCTGCAATGAGTAGGCAACCGTTGACGATAGCGTAAGGTATCTGTACAGGACATCCCGTAGCCCAATAGATGATGGAGGAGATACCAGGCAAGCCACTGGCGGTGACGTTGGTAGGGAGGAGGAAAATGTTCCATCCGATTGCGTATGAAATCATGCCGATGGCGATGAATACATAGTCTTGTATTTCACGATACAAGGGTCGCTTTGTGAAGTTTGTAGTCATTTTCTTTTCTCTTTTAAATTATTACCAGAATTTCTTCTGTTCCTCCGACCATTCGAAGCCCTGGCTTGCCATTTTCTCTTCCAGTTCCTTGCGATCCACATTGAAGTGGTAGCAAATCTCGTCTAATGTTTCAAACTCGTGGTCACGAAGCAGGAAGTTGATGGCACTTACGAGCATCGGCACGTCATTCATTGGTAACTTATCCATAATATTTATCGTTTTAGTTCTTCTTTCAGAAATCTTGGGGTATAGCCCTTCTTGCTCTCCGCTACTTCTTCTGGCGTTCCAGCACAGAGCAGTTGGCCACCGCCACGTCCACCTTCCGGTCCCATGTCGATGATGTAGTCGGCGAGCTTGATGACATCTAGGTTGTGCTCGATGATGAGCACCGTGTTGCCTCGATCGACTAGCTTCTGGAGCACGTCCATCAGGATGCGGATGTCCTCGAAGTGAAGTCCGGTGGTCGGCTCGTCGAGGATGTAGAGCGTCTTGCCCGTATCTCGCTTCGAGAGTTCGGTGGCGAGTTTCACTCGCTGGCTCTCACCGCCGGAGAGGGTAGTGGAACTTTGTCCCAACTTGATATAACCCAAGCCTACACTCTGCAAAGCCTTGATTTTCTGCAAGATCTGTGGAACGCTCTCGAAGAACTCCACAGCCTGGTTGATGGTCATGTCGAGTACATCGGCGATGCTCTTTCCCTTGTAGCGCACTTCCAGTGTCTCTCGGTTGTATCGCTTGCCGTGACAAACCTCGCAAGGCACCATCACGTCGGGAAGGAAGTTCATCTCGATGGTCTTATATCCATTTCCGCCACAAGCCTCGCATCTGCCACCCTTCACATTGAAGGAGAAGCGACCTGGCTTGTAGCCACGAATCTTCGCCTCTGGCAATCCTACGAAGAGGGAGCGGATGTCGCTGAACACACCCGTGTAAGTGGCAGGGTTGCTGCGAGGGGTTCTGCCGATAGGACTCTGATCGACATTCACCACCTTATCTATATTTTCGATGCCCTCGATGCTATCGTAAGGCATTGGCTTCTTCAGGGAACGATAGAAATGCTGCGAGAGGATAGGCTGCAAGGTCTCATTGACCAGCGTTGACTTGCCCGAACCGCTCACTCCCGTCACCACGATGAGCTTGCCCAGAGGGAACTCTACATCCACGTTCTTCAGGTTGTTGCCCTTGGCTCCATGGATGATGATGCTTTTGCCGTTGCCCTCACGTCGGTGCTCTGGCACCTTGATTGCCATCTCGCCATTGAGATACTGGGCGGTGATGGTCTGGGTCTTCAACATCTCCTTGGGCGTGCCTTGGAAGACTACCTCGCCTCCCTTGCGTCCTGCCTTCGGACCGATGTCAACGATATAGTCGGCGGCAAGCATCATGTCTCGGTCGTGCTCCACGACGATGACCGTGTTGCCGATGTCTCGAAGCTCCTTCAGGCTATTGATGAGTCGCTCGTTGTCTCTCTGGTGCAAACCGATACTTGGCTCGTCGAGGATGTAGAGCACATTGACGAGCTGACTGCCAATCTGTGTGGCGAGACGGATGCGTTGGCTCTCGCCTCCGGAGAGGGAAGCCGACTGACGATTGAGCGAGAGATAGTTCAAGCCCACATCCAAGAGGAAGTTGACACGTGAGCGCAACTCCTTTACAATCTCGTGAGCCACCTTCGCTTTCATCTTAGGCAGATGCTCCTCCACATGGTCGAGCCAATCACGCAGTTCGTCGATGTCGAGCGTAGCCACGTCTGAGATGTTCTTCTCCCAGATGCGATAGGAGAGGGACTCTCGTTTGAGTCGCTGTCCGTGGCACTCTGGGCATTCGATGGTGGAGATGAATTGGTCTGCCCACTTCTTGCCGTTGGCGGAATCATCGCTCTCCATCACCTTGCGCAGGTAGTCGATGATGCCATCGTAGGCACAGAAGTAATCGGAGGAGGTGTGTACCTTCTCCTTGCTGATCTTCACGTTCTCCAGACAACCATACATCACTTCCTGCATGGCTTCCTCGCTCAAGTCCTTGATAGGAGTCTTGAGGGTGTCGCCATACTTCTCCAGCAAAGCCTCTATCTGCCAGAAAATCATCTGGTTCTTGTATTTTCCTAAAGGAAGGATGCCACCTTCGTGGATGCTCAACTTGTCGTCGGGTATCACCTTCTTGATGTCTATCTGGTTCACCTTGCCGAGACCCTTGCAGTGAGGACACGCACCTTCAGGAGAGTTAAAGGAGAACATGTTTGGAGCAGGGTCTTGGTATGCCATGCCAGTCACGGGGTCCATCAGTCGCTTGGAGAAAATCTTGGCTCCTTGGTACTTGTTGGCTTTCTTGCCAGAAGGATTGGCTGTGGCATCCTTGTCGGCATCCTTGTCGATGACCATCACCATACCATCACCTTGTTTCATGGCGGTGGCGATGCTCTTGCGGATGCGTTCTTCGTCCTCCTCCTTGACAGCCAACTTGTCGATGACCACCTCTATGTTATGGTTCTTGTATCGGTCGATTTTCATGCCTCGGGTCAGCTCCATGATTTCGCCATCTACACGCACGTGGAGATAGCCCTTGCGTCGCATACTCTCGAAGAGTTCGCGATAGTGGCCCTTGCGTTGGCGGACGAGAGGAGCGAGGAGGAAGATGCGATGACCTCGGTAGTCGTTGAGTATCATGTCGATGACCTGTTCCTCGGTGTATTTCACCATCGCCTCGCCGCTGTGATAGCTGTAGGCGGTGCCGGCACGAGCATAGAGCAAGCGTAGGTAGTCGTAAATCTCGGTAGTGGTACCTACGGTGGAACGAGGGTTCTTGTTGGTGGTCTTCTGCTCGATGCTAATCACCGGACTGAGACCTGTAATCTTATCTACGTCAGGACGTTCCATGTTGCCCAGGAAGTTGCGGGCATAGGCAGAGAAGGTCTCGATGTAACGGCGCTGTCCCTCGGCAAAGATGGTGTCGAAGGCAAGCGATGACTTTCCCGAACCAGAAAGTCCTGTAATGACTGTCAGTGAGTTGCGGGGAATCTCCACGTCCACGTTCTTCAGGTTGTGTACGCGTGCTCCCCACACATTTATCTGTTCGTCTTCTGCGTTCATTGATTTTATTCGTTTGTTGTTGAGTTTTCGATGTACCCTCTCAGCAGGTTGACATCCCGCTTGATGTTGTAGGTCTTTCCGTCGGCACCTTTTGCCTTGACCAGGCAGAAATAGACACCATCCTTCACCGGCTTTCCCTTGTAGGTGCCATCCCAGCCATCGGCAGGATTGGTCCACTCGAAGAGTTTCTGTCCCCACCTATTAAATATATAGGCATGGAATTCCGTCAGACTCTGGTAGCCATCCTTCGCCTTGTAGATGTCGTTGATGCCATCGCCATTGGGCGAGAAGGCGTTCGGCATCTGGAGAATGCTCTCGGCGACCGTGATGGAGAGAGGTGAGTCCTCGTTGTTCTGTTCGAGGGTCATGCCATCCTTGGTGAACTTGGCATAGAGGAAGATGCGGTGTAAGCCCGATTGGTTGAACTCCAGGTCGGTGTTCTCCTCATACCTTATTATATAGGGTACCGTATCATTGTCGTGGAAGATGCGCCACTCATAGTGGCAGTCCCATCCGATGTCGTCGTTGGCATTGGCTTTCAGCGACACCCTGATAGGGGCGGAGCCAGAGTAGTTGTCGTCATCGCTGGTCTCTCCATCAGCTGTGGTGATGCTCATCGACGGAGTGATGGAGGGATAGTCCTGTGCCTTGCTGACTTGGCAAAAGCCCAACAAGAGCACCAAAAGTGTCAATATTTTCGTCTCTAATTTCATGTCTTTATGTAAATTTCTGCAAAGATAGCGCAAATTTCCGAATTAGAGTATGGTTGAATGAGAGTTTTTTTGTATTTTTGCAAATGAAATCATAAAATTAGTTGGATATGAGACAAAAAATGAGATATTTCATCATGATTTTGGGATTGATGCTTTCATTGGGCATCTTCGCCCAGACCACCAAATGGCGTGACATCTATACAGTCAAGAAGAAAGATACCGTCTTCGGTATCGCCAACAAGTATGGTTTGACACTCCCTGAACTGATGGACGCCAATCCTGAGATGAAGAAGGAAGGCTACATGTTGCAGAAAGGTGCTACGCTCTTTATTCCTTTTGAGAAAACTACAGCCAACAAAACTGCTACTACGCAGCGTACCACTGTAGCGAAGAAAGCCAACACGGTGAATGTGGGTGTGATGCTTCCTTTGCATGATATAGATGGCGATGGTAAGCGAATGGTGGAGTATTATCGTGGCATCTTGATGGCTTGCGAGCAACTGAAGCAGCAAGGTATCTCTACTAATATCCATGCTTGGAACGTGCCTATCGATGCTGACATCCGTACCACCTTGGTGCAGGAGGGAGCTGATGCTTGCGACCTTATCTTTGGTCCTCTTTATACCAAGCAGGTGGCTCCTTTGGCAGACTTCTGCAAGAACTATGGCATCAAGATGGTCATCCCTTTCTCCATCAATGGTGACAACGTGGAGCGCACCAAGGAAATCTTCCAGGTGTATCAAGCTCCAGAGTCGCTCAATGATGCTACTATCAAGGCATTCTTGAACCGATTCAAGAATGTGCATCCTATCTTTGTGGATTGTAATGATACGACTTCTCGCAAGGGTAACTTTACCTTTGGACTTCGCAAGGAACTGGAGAAGCGCAAGATCGCTTACAATATTACCAATGTCAATTCTTCGCTCGACTATTTTGCTAAGGCGTTTGTTCCATCCAAGCAAAATGTCGTAGTACTCAATACCGGTCGCTCACCACAGTTGACGCAGGTGCTCAACAAGTTGGATGAGTTCTCTGCCAAGTACCCTGGTGCAGTCGTCTCTCTCTTCGGCTACACCGAGTGGTTGATGTATGCGAAGTATAACCTCGATCGTTTCTATAAGTACGATACTTATATCCCTTCTACCTTTTATTATAATGCCAACTCTGCCAAGGTCATCGACCTAGAGCGGAAATACAATACTTGGTTCCATCAACCAATGCAGGTGGCGATGCCTCGCTTTGCCATCACTGGCTACGACCACGCCATGTTCTTCATCCAGGGTGTCAACAAGTATGGCAAGGACTTTACGGGAGACAAGTCGCAGGTGAACTATCAGCCGGTGCAGACTCCGCTTCACTTCGAGAAGACCAAGAAGGGTGGCTACCGCAATCAGGTGCTTCAGTTGATACACTATACCTTCAACCGACAGATAGAGGCGGTGACGTATTGATAAATAACAAATGATAAATAATAGATAATAAATGAAGAATCAGATATGGGTGCTGCTCACGGCGGCTTTCCTCTTGGGGGGTATGAAGGCCTCGGCTCAGATAGGTGAGCACCGCAACGACTTTTCCATCGGTGCCAACGGTGGTTATGTGATGAGCAGCGTGGGCTTTACTCCCGACATCCCTCAGAAGCAGCATGGGGGTATCACTGGCGGTTTCTCTTATCGCTATGTGTGCGAGAAGTATTTCAAGACCATCTGCTCCATCTATGGTGAGGTGAACTATTCGCAGGTGGGATGGAAGGAGAAGATTCTCGACATCAACAATGCGCCAGTCATCATCTCGCAAACGGGTGAGGCGATGGCATACGAGCGTACCATCAACTATATCCAGTTGCCTATCATGGCTCACTTGGCATGGGGTAGGGAGACACGAGGTCTGAACTTCTTTGTCAATGCCGGACCACAGTTTGGCTTGTATCTCAGTGAATCGACCAAGACTAACTTCGATGTGAAGAATATGCCAGCCACCGATAATGACCGTGTCAACAATATCATGGCACAAGATACGATGGCAGTAGAGAAGAAGTTTGACTATGGTATCGCCCTGGGCTTGGGTGCGGAGTATAGCATCCCGAAGGTAGGACACTTCTTGCTGGAGGCTCGTTACTACTATGGACTGGGCAATATCTATGGTTCTTCCAAGAAGGATTACTTCGGTAAGAGTAACTTCGGACAGATTGTCATCAAGCTGGGGTATCTCTTCGACATCACCCGAACGAAGGGAGTGAAACGTAAATAGTAAATGATAAATAATAAATAGTAAATGACAACACAAGCAATTCAACAAAAACTGAGCGACTCTAAGTCTGCTCGTTGGACAGCCCTCCTCATCGTGAGCTTCACGATGATGTTTGGCTACTTCTTTACTGATGTCATGTCACCATTGGAGCCGCTGTTGACGGCTGCCAAAGAAGATGGTGGTCTAGGACTCGGTTGGTCTTCGGATGAGTATGGATTTTTCTCTGGAGCATACGGCTACTTCAATGTGTTCCTCCTGCTCCTTTTCTTCGGTGGTATTATCCTCGACAAGTTTGGCATCCGTTTCACGGGCATCATGTCCACCATCTTGATGTTTGGTGGTGCTTTGATTAAGTGGTATGCCGTAGGTCACGACTTTACTGGCACTATCGCAGTTCCATTCTTCGGTACCTACCAGACACAGGTGGTATTGGCAGCCTTGGGCTTCTCTATCTATGGAGTGGGTTGCGAGATTGCAGGTATCACCGTGAACAAGGTCATCGTGAAGTGGTTTACGGGTCATGAGTTGGCGCTTGCCATGGGTGTGCAGGTAGCTTTGGCTCGTCTTGGTACAGCCGGAGCCTTGGGCTTCGCACTTCCTTTCGCCAAGTGGATGGGTGGTGTTTCTGCCTCTGTAGGTTTGGGAGCCGCATTGCTTTGCGCTGGTGTTATCGTCTTCCTCGTTTATTGCGTAATGGACAAGAAGGAGGATGCTTCAGCGGCTGCTGTTCAGGGTGAGCCAGAGGAAGGATTCAAGTTCTCTGATTTGAAGGTCTTGCTTACCACAACAGGTTTCTGGTATGTGGCAGTGCTCTGCTTGATGTTCTATGCAGGTGTATTCCCATTCTTGAAGTTTGCTACCAAGTTGATGATCTTCAAGTATGGTGTGGCAGAGGATGTTGCTGGCTTGATACCTGCGATGTTGCCATTCGGTACCATTTTCCTGACCCCATTGTTTGGCAGTATCTATGATAAGTATGGCAAGGGAGCAACCTTGATGCTCATCGGTAGTGTGCTCCTCACTTGCGTACACATCATCTTCGCTTTGCCTTTCGGCACATGGATTCTTGCTGTGGCAGTGATGGTCGTGTTGGGTATCGCCTTCGGTTTGGTACCATCTGCCATGTGGCCATCTGTTCCTAAGATTATCCCAATGAAGCTGTTGGGTACTGCTTACGCCCTCATCTTCTATATCCAGAATATCGGTTTGGCTCTCGTACCTGTTTGGATTGGTAAGGTGAACCAGGCTAACACGGGTGCCAATGGCGTTATCGACTATACAGAGACGATGACCATCTTCGCCCTCTTTGGTGTGGTAGCCATCATCATCTCGCTCCTCCTGATGTGGGAAGACAAGCGCAAGGGATATGGCTTGCAGCAACCTAACATTAAGAAGTAATTACACATTATTAATATATAAAGGAAAGGACTAACCATGAACACGACACCTGAGGCTCTTATAAAAGTGTATGCTGACCCGATAGAGCAGCAAGAGATAGACAAGTTTGTTTGTGCAGAAATGGGAAGACAGATTCACCGATATATCAAAGGTATGTCGGGTACCAAGACTGCCATGTTGGAGTTTGAGAAACGATTGGCAAGTTTGACGGTGCCAGAGAAGGAGAAGGCGATAGCGAAGTATATCGACCTCAACCGCAAGGCGCTCGATGGCTTGGACCTCAAGATGATTCTTGTGCGTTCGGTAGCCAACTATTGCGACACCTTCCAATACATGTTGGAGTTTGTCAACGACAAGCGCAAGATGATCTTCTATTATCTTCGCTTGAAGGAGAAATACATCCAGTATCATGAGGTGTTTGAGCAAGACGGCAAGTTTGGCATGAAGAATCACAATGGCGAGGTCATGCTTTCGCCTCAGTACGACTTCCTTCGCACCTGTTACATCTACAATGATGACTTGAGTATCATGCCGGTTATCGCAGAGAAAGGTGGCAAGATGGGGTTGGTTCTTCCTGACGGCAAAGAGACGGTCGTAGCCGACTTCATCTATGATGAGATTTGTCTCCGTGACGAGTACCCTTATTTTGAGGCAGTCAAGGATGGCATGTCGGGATTGATAGATAAGGAAGGAAACTTCGTACAAAACAAATAGAAATAAAAAAGGCTAGCAAATTTTGCTAGCCTTTTTTATTTCTTAACCCAAGTATTTCATCAATATCTTGATCTTTCCACTTTCACGGAGCTTGATAATGCTCTTCTCTCGGATTTGGCGAACACGTTCACGAGTGAGGTTGAACTCGCTACCGATCTCTTCGAGACCCTTTTCGTGGCAGCCGATGCCGTAGCAGTAACAGAGGATGTCACGCTCACGAGGCTTGAGCACTGCGTCGAGCACACGCTTCAACTCGCTGCTCATAGACTCGAAGTCAACCTGCTTGTCGGTACGGGTGTCGTCGCCAGAGGCCATCACATCGACCATGGCGTTGTCATCGTCCTCGCCACCGAATGGAGCATCGATACTCATGTGGTGGTTGTCAGCCTTGATAGTCTGGTCGATCTTGGTCTCCTCCATGTTGGTGATCTTGCTCAACTCAGAAACGGAAGGCTTGCGCTGGTGCTCCTGCTCAAACTTGCTGATCTCAGCCTGAATCTTGCTCAAAGCACCTACCTGGTTGAGAGGCAAGCGAACGATACGGCTCTGCTCGGCGATAGCCTGTAGGATGCTCTGACGAATCCACCATACGGCGTATGAGATAAACTTAAAACCACGAGTCTCGTCAAACTTCTCAGCAGCTTTCACGAGACCGATATTGCCCTCATCGATGAGGTCGGTAAGCGAAAGGCCTTGGTGCTGGTACTGCTTTGCCACAGATACCACGAAACGGAGGTTGGCCTTGACCAATTTCTCCTTGGCACGCTCACCCTCGCGTCCGCCCTTGCGAATCTTCTGTGCGAGTTCGATCTCCTCGTCGATAGAGACCATAGGCTCACGACCAATCTCCACCAAGTACTTGTCGAGTGCTTCACTGGAACGGTTGGTTATACTCTTGCTAATCTTAAGTTGTCTCATAAATGATAATCTCTTTTTACCTAAATAAAATGTGTATTCTAATGTCCTAACAACCCACCTCTGGGGTTTCGGAGTGCAAAATTACAAAAAAATCCGCAACTTCTTTGTAATATAAATAGAAAATGTTCAGTTTTCTTGTTTATTTTTCTTAAAATCTTTCTTCTTACGGGAAGCGCATTATGCTTGTTTGGGTGGAAATGTGACGTGAAATTGTCAAGGTTTGCGCCAAAAGTTAGCCGAAAAAGAGGTTTTTTCTGCATAATGTTTGTATATTCAAAGATTTTCCGTATCTTTGCAAACTGTAGCTGCAAGCTACTTGATAAAGCAAATAACAATTAAAAATAAATTATATTATGTTTGAGAATCAACCTAAAGGTCTTTATGCGTTAGCTTTGGCTAATACGGGTGAGCGTTTTGGTTATTATACCATGCTCGCCATTTTTACGTTGTTCATGCAGGCTAAGTTTGGATGGACAGAGTCGCAGGCAGGACAGGTGTATGCTATCTTCCTGGCTGTAGTTTATTTCGCACCTCTCTTCGGTGGTATGATTGCCGATAAGATTGGTTATGGCAAGTGTGTTACCATCGGTTTTGTCACAATGTTCCTAGGTTATCTGGGATTGGCAATTCCTACAGATGCCGACACGACTGGTCAGGTGTCCATGTTTGCAGGTTTGGCTTGTGTTTCTTTGGGAACAGGCCTTTTCAAGGGCAACTTGCAGGTTCTTGTGGGTAACTTGTATGATGACCCCAAGTATGCAGAACGTCGTATCGATGCGTTCAGCCTTTTCTACATGGCAATTAACATCGGTGCTATGTTCGCACCTTCTATGGCGAAGTGGATAACGAATGTGTATCTCCGTCAATTTGGCTTCGTGTATGATGCTGCCAATACCAATCCTGAATATTTGAAGGCACTTTATGGTGCTTATGGCTTGTGCTTTGGCGTAGCTTGCGTTTCCTTGGTCGTATCTGCCATCATTTATTTTGCTTGCCGTTCATGGTTCAAGCATGCTGACGTTACAGCTAAGCAAGCCAAGGAGCAGGAGGGCAATGTCGAGGTTCTTACTCCAAAGCAAGAGAAAGATCGCGTCATTGCCTTGTTGCTTGTTTTCGCAGTTGTTATCTTCTTTTGGATGGCTTTCCATCAGAATGGTTCTGCCTTGACTTTCTTTGCCAAAAAATATACTAATTTGACCGTGAGCGGTGGTATGCGCGTATGGTTTAATATTTTTAGCTTGGCTCTCATCGCACTATCTGTTTACACTGGTTTTGGCGCATTCCAGGCGAAGACGACCAAGAATAAGATGATTTGTGGTATTTCAACTGTTGTCTTGTGGGGGGTAGCCATCTTGCTTTTTATGAGAATGGAGAATCCTACGATGGGTCAGCCTTCTGATTTCCAACAGTTCAATCCGTTCTTTGTTGTCGCATTGACTCCATTCAGCATGCTGTTCTTTGGTACACTCACCAAGAAGGGCAAGGAAGTGAGTGCTCCAACTCGTATCGCTTGGGGTATGTTGGTGGCAGCTCTTGGCTTTGGTGTGATTACCTTAGCTTCGACTGATTTGATTTCGCCAGTGGATTTGGGGGATAACACCCAGAGTGTCTTGTCTCCTGGATGGTTGATTTCCACCTATTTCACCTTGACTCTTGCAGAGTTACTGCTTTCTCCTATGGGCATAGCCTTTGTTTCTAAGGTAGCACCTCCTAAGTATAAGGGGTTGATGATGGGTGGCTGGTTTGTAGCAACAGCTATCGGTAACTATTTGAGTTCAATCCCATCTATGCTTTGGAATAAGATTCCTTTGATGTATAACTGGGGTATTTTGATTGCGCTCTGTTTGATCAGTGCTATAGTTATGTTTGCTCTCTTGAAGAAGTTGAAGCAAATGACAGCGTAAGTCTCTTAAAAATGAAGCCTACTTCGATGCTTGTCGAAGTAGGCTTCATTGCGTTATGAAGTAAGCTTCGTTCTATGATGAAGCTTACTCCTTATAATTTCACGGTTTTATTCAACAAATAGTTGTCGAGGATGACCATGGCTGCCATTGCCTCCACGACTGGCACGGCACGAGGCAATACGCATGGATCGTGACGACCACGTGCCTTCAGAAGGGTATGGTTGCCTTCGAGGTCAACGGTGTGTTGCTCTGTCAGGATAGTTGCCACAGGCTTGAAGGCTACACGGAAGTAGATGTCTTGTCCGTTGCTGATGCCACCCTGGATGCCACCACTGTGATTGGTTAGCGTTGTGATGTCCTTGCCATCGGTAGGTACAAACACATCGTTTTGCTCGCTTCCTCGGGTAGTGACACCCTCGAAGCCTTCTCCGTACTCGAATCCTTTGACGGCGTTGATACCCAACATCGCTGCACCCAACTGGGCGTGCAACTTGTCGAACTCAGGCTCGCCCAATCCCACTGGACAGCCCTTGATGACGCAAGCGATGACACCGCCAATAGTGTCGCCTTCAGCCTTGACGGATGCGATGAGATCTTCCATCTCCTTCGCCTTCTCTTGGTCTGGACAGCGCACGATGTTGTCCTCTATCGTGTTGAGGTCATACTTGTGGTAATCTCTGTCGAGGGCGATGTTGCCTACCTGTGAAGTATATGCGGTAACGCTGATGCCCAGCTGCTTCAATGCCAACTTCGCCAATGCGCCACCTACGCAACGAGCGATGGTGATGCGAGCAGAGGAGCGACCGCCGCCACGATGGTCACGGATGCCATACTTCTCATGATAGGTGTAGTCGGCATGAGAAGGACGGAAGAGACAACGCATGTTCTCATAGTCCTGCGAGTGCTGGTTGGTGTTGCGTACCTCGAAACCGATAGGAGTGCCTGTCGATTTGCCCTCGAACACGCCGCTCAAGAACTCCACCTTGTCAGCCTCGTTTCTAGAAGTGGTGATGTGGCTTTGTCCTGGGCGACGACGATTCAGTTCGCTCTGCACGAAATCCATGTCGATTTCGATGCCGGCAGGGAATCCGTCGATGACACCGCCGACCGCCACGCCATGGCTTTCGCCAAAAGTGGTGAGCGTAAAGAGATTGCCAAATGTATTTCTCATCTTTATATTGATATGATTAAAAAATGGGGCATAAGCCCCATTCTGTATTTAGTACGATATGATTACTTGCCGCAGTTCTCACAGCCGCCTTCACCGCAGTTGCCATCCTTGCAACCGCCGTCCTTGCAGTCGCCACAGTTACCGCCGCAGCCGCCACCAGCTTCGCCGCTCATGAGCTTAGCCATGTGAGCCACTTCCTCGGCTGTAGCCTCACGGCTCTCCAAAACCTCACCGCAGAAGTTGAGCTTCTTGCCAGACAATGGGTGGTTGAGGTCGATCTTCACCTTGTCATCGCTGATGGCGAGGACGAGGCCCAAAAAACGGTTTCCGTCCTCGTTCTGAAGAGGGAGGACTGCACCTACCTGTACGTGCTGAGCGTCAAACTGACCATTGATGGTGAAGATTTGCTTGTCCAACTCGATGACACGCTCCTCGATGTGCTCACCGTAAGCCTGGTCTGGAGTCAACTCGAAGTCGAACTCGTCACCCTTGTTGAGGTTGACTACCTGAGCCTCGAAAGAAGGGAGGGTAGCTCCCATGCCACTGACGAAGATGAAAGGACGATCTTCCTGTGTCTTCTCAATCAACTCCTCGTTACCATCGTCACCTTTTGTAGTGTCATACAAAGAGTATGACAAAACGATAAATTTGTTTTTTGTTTCCATTGTTTATCTTGTTTTTATTATTGTCTTCTGTCTGTTCCGTCTCTCATTATTATGGATGAGAGGGGAGGGTTATTTCTTGCTGCGCTTTCTTCTTTGGATGCCTTTCACCATCTCCATTCGCTCCAAGTAGATAGGACGCCATTTGTCGATGAGGTCTTGCAGCCCTTTGCTTTGCTGGGAGAGGTGAGCATATTCTTCAGAGTCGGTCTTTTCCTCTTTCTTCAGGTCGAGCATTCTTGTCAACAGCAGTTTCTGATGGTCTTCAGCCGCCTTGAGTTGGTTGCCCAATTTCTCCAGGCTTTCCATGAAAGCAAGTGCTTTATCTATATGATTTTGTTCTTCCATATACATTATTTTAATTATATGATATGCAAAGGTACAATAAAAAATCGACATAGACGAAGAAAAAAGACGAAATATCCATCGAATAGTGTTTTTTCTCTCCCTTGTGGGGCTCCCTTCGGAGATTTTGTAGCGGTGTCTTTCAGAAACCCAAGAGAGGCTTTTTCTAAAACGTCCCGAGGTTTTTGGAAAAACGTCCCGAGGTTTTTCTAAAAATGTCGGGACTTTTTTTGAACGGGGTAGGTAGGGATGTTTAGCCGATAAGGAGGGATAGTTTGCCTGAAAAGTGAGGAAAGTTGGAAATCTCTTGCTTTTCCTTTCATTTTGAAAGCCTATTTTGTGATAAAATGACGATTTGTAATAGATTCGTAGCATATTCCTTTGATTTATATCAAGAAATGGTGAGAATTTCTCACTTTTTTCCAGAAAAGTTTGCGGACACAGTGAAAAGTTCGTATCTTTGCAGCGTCAAAAAGAAAATGACAAAGTTAAGTTTTTAGGATAATGTAAAACGAGCCGTTCTATCGAGTATGGGACATGTTCAACGCAAAGGCATACTTAATCAAAATTTGCCGAGCAAATGATGAGGCTCACAAAGTAAAGAAAGGTAAAAAGATTATGAAGAAGTTAGTAGTTTTGGCAGTAGCATTGTTGAGTATGACAACTACTTTTGCAGCAGATGAGAACGCAAGCGCAACAAACGCAACAGCAGCTTACAACATGAACGTCAACATGAGCAGTTTGGCTGATGCTTTGGCTCTCAACATCGATCAGGCTGAGGCTGTAGCAGATGTTCACAAGAACTTCTCTGCAGAGATGATGAACGCAGCAGTTGCTCCAGCTGAGGAGCGTGATGCTATGGTAGGTAAGGCTATCAACAAGGACTTGAAGTACATGCACTCAATCCTCAATGACAAGCAGTATCGCAAGTACTTGATGCTCTTGAACACTACTCTTAAGAACCGTGGCGTCATCAAGTAATTGATAAGAATACATATTAAAAGAGAGAGAATAAATGATAGAAACTGTGTGTTGGTATTGCCGGCACGCAGTTTTTTTTTGTTTTCGCTCGATTTCTTTTCCCAAATATTTGCTTATTTGCCAGTTTTCCCTTAACTTTGCCTCCATGAAACGAACTCTTATTTATATATTGCTAGGATGGATGGCAGGGCAAATGGCTTTTGCTCAGCAAGCTTGTCTGTCGAAGTTGTCACCTATGCTCCGTCGTTATGTGTTGGAACAGAGGGCGGAACAGAGGCGAGGAACGATTTTGCAATCCAAGAGTCTTCATCCTAAACAACCAGAGGAAGAACTTTTCACGACGGCTTTCGTCAAGTTAGCACATGCCGATGCCAATCTTTTGCGCAGTCAAGGATGTCGGATGTATGCTCGGTGGGGTAACGTGTATATCGCCTCACTTCCTATGTCACGACTGGCAAAGTTGTCTTCTCTTCCGCAGGTGCTTCGTATTGAGGCTAATATGAGCACGAAGTGTACGATGGATTCTGCCATTGTGCAGGTAAACGCCATCCCTGTTTATGAAGGTAGAAGTCTTCCGCAAGCATATACGGGCAAGGGGGTGGTGATGGGTATAATGGACATTGGTTTCGATCTAACCCATCCCAATTTCTATGATATGCGTATGTCGGAGTATCGTATCAAGGCTCTCTGGGACATGATTTCTTCTGATACTCTCCAGAGCACTTTGCCTGTGGGAAGGGACTTCGTGGGTGAGGAGGCCTTGCTGGCTCAGGGCTGCTCCACAGATGGGCATGACCAGACGCATGGCACTCATACACTTGGTATAGCGGCAGGCAGTGGTGGCGAGGGTGTACCTATGGTGGTGCCAGGCAAATATCATGGCGTGGCATACGAGAGCGACATCTGTTTGGTAGCTAATGCGACATCTGAGAATCAAGCACTTATCGCTCCGTCACAACTTAGTAAGTTTACTTATGCCATGGATGCACTTGGCTTCAAGTACATCTTTGACTATGCAGACAAAGTCGGCAAGCCATGCGTCATTTCTTTCAGTGAGGGCGCAGGTCAGGATTTTGATGGCGAGGATGTCTTGTACAATGAGGTGTTGGATAGCTTGACGAGCATTCCGGGGCATGTGATTGTTTCTTCGGCTGGTAATAATGGACACTTGAAATACTATATGCACAAGCCTGTAGGGAAGGAGAGTGCTGGCTTCTTTGCCAATAATTCTCGCTCCTACGTGTATCATATCGCCAAGTCGGCTCAGCCCTTCACTTTCCGAACTAGTATCTATGAAGGCAAGACTCATCCAACCCCGATAGATGTGACTAGCGAGCAGGTGTTGGAGGCGCCTGATTCCACCTATTTTGTCAACTTGGTAGTGGCTGGCAAGCAATATGAGTTGATCATCGGTGCCTATCCGTCTGTGTATCATCCTGATGAAATCTGTTATGACTGGATTGTCAAGACTGATGACGAGGAGAAGATAGGCACAGGTAATTATATTTCTTATCAAACAATGGGTGCTGATGCGGATGTGGAGGTATTTCATGGTTCAGGCAATATGTACGTTAGCTCTGTCGATCCCAGTCTGACTGATGTCGATGGTACGCATAGCATCAATGCGCCATCGGCTTTTGGAAGTGTCATCTGCGTTGGGGCAACCATCAACCATACTTATTCGATAGATTTGAATGGCAACAAGCAAAATGTCCAGGTAAGGCCCATTGGCAGCTTGGCAGATTATTCCTCCCAAGGACCTACTTTTGCAGGGCTTGTCAAGCCAGACGTGGTGGCTCCAGGCAGTAATGTGGTGGCTTCATATAGTAGCTTTTATGAGGAATCTCATCCGACGGCGAATGACATCTTGAATTCTGACGTGGCTCATTTTGATTACCAAGGTCGCACGTATGCATGGAATAATAATGCGGGAACTTCGATGGCATCGCCTGTGGTGGGTGGAGCAGTTGCCTTGTGGCTGCAAGCCAATCCTACGCTGAATCGCCAGAATGTGATGGAGATTATCAAGAAGACGAGCAAGCCTTTGGATGAGAGTCGTGAGGTGCCGAATAATGATTGGGGATATGGAGAGATTGATGTCTATCGTGGCTTGTTGGCTGCATTGCAGTTGGATGGCATTTCCGAGATTAGTCAATATCAGCCCAAGTGTGCCAAGATGGGTGTCGAGGGCGAACAAGTTGTCGTGCGATTGGATGCTCCTGCCACTTCTTTGCTAATGGTTTCTGTCTATAATACGGCAGGCATCAAACTGAAAACTGAAAAGATGAGCGTGGGGCAACAAGAGTGTCGCATCGACCTCTCGGGGCTGCCATCGGCGGTGTATGTCGTGCAAGTTGCTGGAAATCAGAATGTGCAAGGTTCTTCTTTGGTCAGAAAATGACCGTCCTAACCGTCTAAAAGGAAATGGAGAAAGCTGAGTCAAAACTATCATCATTACTAGGTATTGTCGCAAAACCCTCATTTTTAGGTATTGCGGCATTCAAAAAATCGTTGTATCTTTGCACCGTGAAAAGCAGAGGCTTCGCCTATAAGTGATTTGACTTATAGCTGATTTGAAACTTTTAGATAGATTAGTAAAAAGTAGATAGTAACAAAATATCGAATCTTGTTCGCTAATTAAATAAAATTCATAATGTTTTTGTATAATATGAAAGAAGGGCTGTCCGTGAGGATAGCCCTTTTCTTGTATTGTATGCTTACTGATGTGTATGCTTACTTTTTAGTCTGTTTATTTCTTCAACCACTTATCGAGCCAGCCGAAGAAGGTTCTCTGCCAGAGGATACCATTCTGTGGTTTCAATACCCAGTGGTTCTCGTCTGGGAAGATAAGAAGTTCGGCTGGGATGCCACGCAAGCGAGCTGCATTGAAGGCTCCCATGCCCTGGTTGGCATTGATGCGGTAGTCTTTCTCGCCATGGATGCAGAGGATAGGAGTGTCCCACTGGTCAACAAACTTGTGAGGACTGTTCTCGTAAGTCTTCTTGGCATTGGCGGTCTGGTCCTTGTTCCAATATGCGTCATCATACTCCCAGTTGGAGAACCAAGCCTCCTCGGTGTCGGTGTACATGCTCTCCAAGTTGAAGGCACCATCGTGAGAGAGGAATGCCTTGAAGCGCTTGTTGTGATGACCGGCAAGGTAATATACTGAGAAACCACCGAAGCTGGCACCTACGCAACCCAAGCGATCCTTGTCAACGTAAGGCAAGCTCTCGGCTGCATCGTCGATGGCAGAGAGATAGTCGTTCATGCACTGACCTGTCCAGTCGCCACTGATTTTCTCATTCCACTCACTGCCGAAGCCAGGGAGACCACGGCGGTTAGGCAATACGACAACATAACCATTGGCTGCCATGATCTGGATGTTCCAACGATAGCTCCAGAACTGGCTCACTGGGCTCTGAGGACCACCCTCGCAGAAGAGGAGGGTAGGGTACTTCTTGTTGGCATCGAAGTTGGATGGCAACATAATCCATACCAACATCTGCTTGCCATCGGTAGTCTTTACCCAGCGCTGCTCGCACTTGCCGAGGTTCAACTGGCTTAAGATGTGGTCGTTCTCATGGGTAATCTGCTCTACCTTGGTGCTCTTGCTGTCCTTGCCTGGTGTCACCATGTAGATGTCGGTAGGATGAGACATGCTAGCACGGGTGGCGAGAATCTTGTTGCCGTTGTTGGCGAGAGCCACGCTTCCGTAGTCAGCCCAGTCGTTGGTGATTTGCTTCACCTCGCCCTTCAGGTTGGTCTGGTAGAGGTTCAAGGTTCCATGCCATACACCGATGAAGGTGAAGCTCTTGGAGTCTTTGTTCCATGTGAAGCCCTCGACGTTGGAGTCGAACTTCTCGGTCACGTAGTTTTTCTGACCTGTGGCGAGGTCATATACGCAGAGACGGTTGCGGTCGCTCTCATATCCATCACGAGCCATGCTCTGCCATGCGATGTACTTGCCGTCGGCAGAGAACTGAGGATTGGTGTCGTAACCAGGATTGTTCTTCAGATTCTCAGGCGCATTCACAGCCTGGTTTCTCATGCTCTTGGTAGCGTCAATCTTAGGCTCCACGTAGCCAGCCTCCTTGCAGAGGTTCTTGGTCTCGCGCGTACCTATATTATATAGATAGATGTCAGAGTCGGTGGAGATGGCATACTGAACGCCTTCCTTCTTGCGGCAGGTATAGGCGATAGACTTGGAGTCTGGGCTCCAAGCCAACTGCTCGATGCCACCGAATGGAGCCATTGGGCACTCGAATGGTTCGCCCTTGAGGATGTCCTCGCCCTCATTGATGGTTCCGTCTTCAGCCACGTCGGCTACGAATGGATGAAGGATGCTCTCCACGTAGTGGTCCCAGTGACGATAGTTCATATCGGTGACCAGACGACCGGTAGCCAAAGGAAGGTCGGAAGGATTCTTCTGGATAGTGCCATTGTAAGGCAACTCCTTGATGAGGATGACCTTCTTGCCGTCTGGAGAGAACTTGTAGCCCTCGATGCCAGCCTTGTCGTGGGTGAGTTGCTTGCGGTCGGAGCCATCGGCGTTCATGCTCCAGAGCTGACCCTCACGGATGAAGGCAATCTTCTGTCCGCCGTTCATCCAAGTAGCATCGCTCTCGCTCTTGGCGTCGGTGGTCAATGCCTTCTGGTTCTTGCCGTTGGCATCCATCACGAAGAGCATCTGGTGGCTCTTGTTTTCCTTTACGCTGTAGTAGCCTACCTGATAGACGATTTGCTTGCCGTTGGGTGAAGCCTCGGCACCGCCGATACGTCCCATTGCCCAAAGTGCCTCAGGGGTCATCAGATGATTCTCTACCTTGATGTTGTTTTTCTCAATCATAGTTTGTGCATCGACAGCATTGGTGCTCATGGTGAGTGCGGCTGCTGCCAAAATCATTGCTTTAATCATTGTATTTAATTTTATTAGAGTTTTTTCTTAACAACAATAGCGTTTGTTCTCAACTTGAATAGCGCTTATTCCTATTTGAATATGGCTGGGTGAAGAGAGAAAATGTAAATGGGAGTTATTGATTATTAACTTCTTCGCACACCACCATCTCAGTACCTCTGTAAATGACGACAATCTTGTGAAGTTGGGTGGTCTTCACGGCGGAAGTGACCACTTCGCTTTGAGCGTAGCGGTTCACTTGAACCTCGGCTTCTTTGAAAAGCTGTTGGATGTGTGCGTCAGTATCTTTCGATTTGGCGTACTTGAGTTCCACAATATAAGAGTGGGTCATGTCGCTATAGATGTCGAGCAGCGGACATAGGAAGATGTCTGCATATCCTTCCTGAGTATCTTTTTCGGAGATAGGACGATAGTACTGATTTTGGCAAGTCATGGCAAGCGTGAAGCCATGCACAAAATACTCCCCTTTCTGATGGTCTCGTTGGGAGGCGTATTTATGCAGGCTGTCGGCAATGTACTGGAAGTATGCCTTCCATTTTCCATCATAAGCAAGATTGCTTGCCAACTCATTCTTTTCGTAGCTGTCGAATGAGAGGTCGTTTTCTTTGTAGGTATCGAGCAGATAAGTAAATAGCTGCTCGCGTACAACCTCGTTTGGAATAATAAATTTGGTCTTTCCTTTGTATGTTCCGTCGATGGTGACCATTCCGAAGTAAAACAATAGGCTGACGAAATTGTCGGGATTGCCTATCAGCTCGGCAGGAAATCCCGACTTGAGTTCGCCTGTGATGTAACCTTGCTGCACCAGTTGCTGGATGCTAGAGGCATCGTGGGCAAACTCCTTGTCTCTGCGGATGAGCATGCGGAGCTTGTTGTAGTCGGTACGGATGTTTTCGTCTATCATGTGGTCGGGCACCTCACAATCATTGTTCACATAATTGTCGATGAAGTAAAGCACCATGTTGGAGTTGTACATCGTCACTTTGCCGTACTTCTTGAGTGCAAAGCAATAGTTGTCGTACCATGGCTTCATGATTGTTATCAATTCGTCGATGGTATGGTTGAACTCGTATTGGGTGGAGTAGTATTCGAGCATGTCACGCACTTCTTTCTCCGTGAATCCCGTCAGTTCATTGAATTGGGCACTCAGAGTGTAGTTGGTGCCGATGTTGAATCCACTGGTCAGGTCGTCTAATGTGACAGGGCTGACTCCTGTTACAAATACACGGGCGATGGTAGAATCCGTACCAGCCTTGATAGTGTCGAAGAAAGTGCGCAAGTATCCCTCGCCATGAGTCTCTTTGCGATATTTGTCCTGACAGTTGGGCTCAGCAAGAATCTTGTTGGTGAAATGGTCGTATTCGTCGATGAAGAGGAACACCTTGGCATTGGTCTTCTCGCATTCACGGCACAGAAAGTTCAGTTGCTTGACCGCACCATCCAGTTGGTTCATACCTTCTTTGATGCCTTTCGGTAAATATTGCGCATATACATCGCAGAAAAAATTAAAGGCTATGCGACAATGGTCGTCTAATCCCTTTTTATAGTCATTTAGTTCTGCATTTACTATTGCAAAGTTGAGCTTGATGACAAGATATTTGTTGTGCTCGGGTGTGGGATGTTGACCGATGTAGAGATGCCCGAAGAGCTTGTCGAAGATGTTTGCTCGATTGATATCGTAGTAATGCTCAAGCATGGAGAGAGTAAGGCTCTTGCCGAATCGGCGAGGGCGGATGTAGAAGAAGAACTTGTTGGCTCTTTCAATTTTCTCCACGAATGGAGTCTTGTCGACATAATAGCAGTCATCCTCGATGACGGCTTTGAAGTTCATCATGCCGTAAGGGATGCGCTTGGGATATTTTCGAATGCTCGTTGATTGATTCTCTACCATATTTTTACACCTTTTTTATATTGTTCTGCAAAAATAAGGATAATTTTCCGAAAGAACAAGAAACTCTTCAAAAGATATGTTAAACATTTTACCATGTTCACTTTTCTTTGTACTTTTGTGCAAAAAAAGTGGCTCATGAGAGATTGTCTATCCACGGACAATCTCACATGAGCCGTCGAGGGCTATCATATGAATTAAGCATCATTATAGGGTGTGCTTATATTATATCTTGTCTAAAGCCTGCTTGATATCATCCAGAATATCCTCCACATCTTCAATACCTACTGAGAGACGGATCAAGTCTGGAGCTACGCCAGCTTCTTTCAACTGCTCGTCTGTCAATTGGCGGTGGGTATGACTGGCTGGATGGAGTACGCAGGTGCGGGCATCAGCTACGTGAGTCACGATGTTGATCATATCGAGCGAATCCATGAACTTGATTGCTGTTTCACGGTCACCCTTCAAACCAAAGGCGATGACACCGCAGGTACCATTTGGCATGTATTTCTGAGCAAGTTCGTAATAGGCATCGTCTTTCAGTCCACTGTAATGAACCCAAGCTACGCGAGGGTCGTTGTGCAGGAATTCTGCCACCTTTTGAGCATTCTCACAGTGCTGGCGCATACGCAGATGCAGACTCTGCAAACCCAGGTTGAGGATGAATGAGTTCATTGGGGCAGGGATACTTCCAAGATCGCGCATCAGTTGGGCAACGAGTTTAGTGGTATAACCCATCTTGCCAAATGCCTTCACGTATGTCAAACCGTGATAGCTGTCATCTGGTGTGCAAAGACCTGGGAACTTTTCAGCATTCGTCATCCAGTCGAAGTTTCCACTATCTACTACTACACCACCTACTTGAGATGCTGTTCCATCCATATACTTGGTGGTAGAATGAGTTACGATGTCAGCTCCCCATTCAAAAGGGCGGCAATTGATAGGAGTGGCAAAAGTATTGTCAACAATCAGCGGAACACCATTTTTGTGGGCGATGCGGGCAAACTTCTCGATATCAAGAACGGCACATCCAGGGTTGCTGATGGTTTCGCCGAAGACAACCTTGGTGTTAGGACGGAATGCTTTCTGGATTTCTTCCTCGCTATCGTTAGGATTGACGAATGTACATTCTATGCCGAGTTTCTTGAGTGTTACACCGAAGAGGTTGAAGGTGCCACCATAAATCTCATTGGAAGTCACGATATGGTCGCCAGCTTCGCAGATATTGAAAACGGCATAGAAGTTGGCAGCCTGACCGCTACTTGTCAGCACAGCACCCACGCCACCTTCAAGCTGTGCTATTTTCTGCGCTACAGCATCATTGGTAGGGTTCTGGAGACGGGTATAGAAATATCCTTCTTTCTTAAGATCGAAGAGCATAGCCATCTCTTCAGAATTGTCATACTTAAATGTTGTACTCTGAATGATAGGCACTTCAATAGGCTCACCATTCTTTGGCTGATAGCCTCCCTGTACACAGATGGAAGCTGTACGTAATTTCTTTTCCATTGTCGGTTATATTTTAATTGTGTAAATTCCGTTCATCATTCTTGTTGCTTTTTTACTTTTTTGTGTGCAAAGGTACAATTTTTTTTTGATATTTCGATAGTTTTTTGTACTTTTGCACTCGATTTGTTCAATCAATAGAGAATTAGTTATATCAGTAAAAAGAATATGAAGATAGGATTCGATAACGAGAAGTATCTGAAGATTCAATCCGAGCATATCAAGGATAGAATCTCACAGTTTGACGGAAAGCTCTATCTGGAATTAGGCGGAAAGCTTTTCGATGACCATCATGCAAGTCGCGTATTGCCTGGTTTCCAACCAGATAGTAAGCTCCGTATGTTTCAGAAAATCAGCGATAGCATTGAGATTGTTATCGTGATCAGTGCAGCCGACATTGAGAAGAATAAGAAGCGTGCCGACTTGGGCATCACTTATGATGAGGATGTGTTGCGTCTGCGTGGTGAGTTCCAGAACCGTGGTTTCATGGTAGGCTCCGTTGTCATCACCCATTATAATGGTCAGCCTGCTGCCACTGCCTTCAAGCAGCGCTTGGAGCGTGATGGTATCAAAACCTACTGTCATTATCTCATCGAGGGCTATCCTCATGATGTCAACCTGATTGCTTCTGATGACGGTTTCGGAAAGAATGATTATGTAGAAACTGAGCGCCCTCTGGTGATCGTGACAGCTCCTGGTCCTGGTAGTGGCAAAATGGCTGTCTGCTTGAGCCAACTCTACAATGAGAACAAGCGTGGCGTGCGTGCTGGCTATGCTAAGTTTGAGACTTTCCCTGTATGGAATCTCCCTCTGAAGCATCCTGTCAACATCGCTTATGAGGCAGCTACCGCCGACCTCAACGATGTCAACATGATTGACCCATTCCACTTGGAGGCATACAATAAGATTGCCATCAATTATAATCGTGACGTGGAAATCTATCCTGTGCTCAACGCCTTGTTTGAGGGCATCTATGGCAGCAATCCTTACAAATCGCCTACAGATATGGGTGTCAACATGGTGGGCTTCTGTATCTCTGACGACGAGGTTTGTTGCGAGGCTAGCAAGAACGAGATTGTTCGTCGCTACTATGCCGCTACCAATAAGTTGGCGATGGGCGCTTGCAACGAGGCTGAGATTACCAAGATACAGATGCTTTTCAACCAGGCAAAAATCAATACCGACTATCGCAAGGTGACTGTGGCTGCCAAGAACCACAAGAAGGAGACGGAGCATACCTCAGCAGCTATCGAACTGGAGGATGGTACCATCATCTGTGGACATAGCAGTGAACTGCTCGGTTGTAGTGCTGCTTTGTTGCTCAACGTGATGAAGCATTTGGGCGGCATCGACCACGAACTCAAGTTGATTCCTCAGTCGATGATCAAACCTATCCAGCATACCAAGATCAGTTATCTTGGTGGTCATAACCCACGTCTTCATACCGATGAGGTGCTTGTGGCTCTCTCCGTGCTCTCGGAGAATGACGAGAACTGCAAGAAGGCTTTGGAACAGTTGCCTAAACTACGTGGCTGTCAGGCACATTGCACCGTGATGCTGGGTGAGGTAGATCAGAAGATCTTCAAGAAGTTGGGTGTCGATATGACTTGCGAACCCGTATTGAAAAAGTAAATCATGAGGGAGCTTTGTCTCCCTCTGTTATAAGATTCCCTATATGAAATATCTCTTGTTTTCAGATATACATGGCTGTTTGCCAGCCTTGGAGAAAGTGCTCGACTTCTTCGAGCAGAGCCATTGCGATATGATGTGCATCATGGGTGACATCATCAACTATGGTCCTCGCAATCGCATCCCGGAGGGCATCGACCCGAAAGGCATCGTGGAGCGTCTCAACCGATTGGCAGACAAGATTATCGCCGTGCGTGGCAACTGTGATGCGGAGGTCGATCAGATGTTGCTCGATTTCCCAATCATGGAGACTTACGCCCTGTTGGTGGATGGTGGCAAGCGCTACCTCCTCACTCATGGACATATATATAATAAGGAGAACATGCCAACGGGACCCTACGATGCCATCATCTATGGACATTCTCACCTTTGGGAGCTTTCTCATATCGAAGTGCCATCATTGCAGGAAGGTAAGGCACCTATCCAGCGCCTCGTGGTCAATACCGGTAGTATCACCTTCCCTAAGGGGGGCAATCCGCCAACTCTAGCCACGCTAGAAGATGGCAAGGTGACGATGTATCACCTTGATACTCATGAGGTGTTGGGAGAGATAGAGATTTAATATGCAAAGAATATGATTCAAGAATACCAAATCAGGATTCTGCCCGAACAGGCAGCTAGTGAGGAAGGCATCAAGCGTTATCTCTCCAAGGAGAAAGGCTTGGATGTCAGAACTCTGAACCAAGTGCGTGTGTTGAAGCGAAGCGTCGATGCACGCCAGCGTACCATCTTCGTCAATCTGAAGGTGCGTGCTTACATCAATGAGTTTCCTCAAGACGACCAGTATGTTCACACCGAATATCCCGATGTGAGCAGTCGCCCACGTGTCATTGTGGTGGGAGAGGGACCCGGCGGTCTCTTTGCCTCCTTGCGACTGATAGAGTTGGGTTATCGCCCTATCGTGCTGGAGCGAGGCAAGGATGTGCGTGAGCGCAAGAAAGACCTCAGCAACATCACCAAGACACAAAAGGTGGATGGTGAGAGCAACTACTGTTTTGGTGAGGGCGGTGCTGGAGCCTATAGCGATGGCAAACTCTATACTCGAAGCAAGAAACGTGGTAGTGTCGATAAAATATTGAATGTATTCTGTCGGCATGGAGCCAACACGAATATCCTGGCAGATGCCCATCCGCATATCGGTACCGACAAGTTGCCACGTGTCATCGAGAATATGCGCAATACCATTCTCCAATGTGGTGGTGAGGTGCATTTCCAAACCAAGATGACACGCTTGATATTGGAGAGCGAAGGCAAGCTTTCGACTACTATTGATGCGTCGGCTTCTGACAGAGTGGTTGGAGTGGAAGCTGTCAACTTGGCGACAGGTGCCGAGGAAACTTATCGCGGACCTGTCATCCTCGCTACGGGGCATAGTGCCCGTGACGTGTATCGCTATTTGGCTTCAGCCAAGATTGACATCGAGGCGAAAGGCATTGCGGTGGGTGTTCGCTTGGAGCATCCTTCCCAGTTGATAGACCAGATACAATATCACAACAAGAATGGACGTGGCAAGTATCTGCCTGCCGCCGAGTATAGCTTTGTTACCCAGGTAGATGGCAGGGGCGTGTATAGTTTCTGTATGTGTCCGGGTGGATTTGTCATTCCTGCCGCTACGGGTTCAGAACAATTGGTGGTTAATGGTATGAGTCCTAGCAACCGTGGTACAGCTTGGAGCAATTCTGGTATGGTGGTGGAGACGCATCCTGAGGATGTCGAGCAGTTTGTGAATGATGCTTTAGCTAACGGGCATGCACGTGAAGACTTTGCCAAGCGAGAAGGTCTAGAAGATTCTTCACTCTTCAATCCTCACTCTTCACTATATATGATGTATTTCCAAGAGATTTTGGAGAAACAGTGTTGGCAGCAAGGCAATATGAAGCAAACGGCTCCATCGCAGCGTATGGCAGACTTCGTCAACAATCGCTTGAGCTATGACTTGCCAAAGAGTAGTTATGCGCCGGGACTGATCTCCAGTCCGTTGCATTTCTGGATGCCGTCATTTGTGAGCAAGCGCCTGCAGGAAGGATTCAAGACTTTCGGCAAGAATGCGCATGGCTTCCTGACCAACGAGGCTATATTGATAGCCACGGAGACTCGCACCTCCTCCCCGGTCCGCATTGTTCGCGACCATGAAACCTTGCAGCATGTCCGCATCCAGGGGCTCTTCCCTTGCGGTGAGGGAGCCGGCTATGCTGGTGGCATCGTTTCTGCCGGCGTGGATGGAGAGCGCTGCGCCGAAATGTGTGCGAAGTATATGGAACAGCTGTAAACCGTTTTTGGTAGTATCTGTCTTACGCAGTAATCGGGGCTTGTCAGACCAAACCCCGATTTTGCGTTTCTTAGACTCTTCGGTTCTATCTGTTACAGCAACAGTTCAATACGGCTGTTTGTGCAATCGGTTGCATAGCGATGAGTGTAGAAAGGTGTAGAACAATGCTTGCATTTCGAAAAAAAAATATTTATTTTGCGGCGGTAAAGATAGTGTACTAATAGCTTTTTACTAAATATGTGGATATTGCTACAAGCAATGTTTATCTTAAAACGTTAGAAAAAAACAACGTATAAGTTCCTAAAAGAAGTGATGATTACCTAACTGAAAAGTACAAGGTCACCTAGCTGCTCAAAGAAGCTTAGAACAATATATATAACTAACTTAAGTAAAATTAAAAAACAAGAAAAGATGAAAAGATTTACACTAATGATGATAGTGTTATGCTTCTTAATGAGCATACCACTGAAAATGATGGCTGATAAAGTCACCGTTCATTTCATTGATAAGAATGGATGGACAGAGTATGATGCTTATGTTTATGATAATAGTAAGAAACAGCCAATTTCAACAGATCATAAATGGCCTGGCTTCCACAGAGATTACACAATAGAAACTGTCAATAATCAGAAAGTGGTAACATGGACTATTGATTTGCTTGATTGTACACTTGCTAATGCTCGTATTATTTTTAATAAACGTGCAAGTGGTAAGTACAAACAGTATCCTGAAAGTGGTGGCTTTAAAGTAGCTAATAATCAATATTACAATAATAACGGTATGACAGATGCTCCTTCAGAAGGTGGCGGTGGCAGCATACCCGATGAGTGGAATACTGTGGCAACGAATCGTCTCACAGAAAAAACTCGTGTATATACTCAGGGTTTCTATCTCGCTGGTAACTTCTTTACCTTTGATGATAAAGATAAGATAAATTATGATGATGCTGTGTTTAAGTTCCAGCAGCAGAAGGATAATTCTATTGCTGAAATTGCCCTAACCCCATATGATGTTTATATGGTGGAGATTCCTGCTTCTCTTACTGCTAAAGCTCAGGTTATGTATGTGGATGCGAATGGAGAAAGAAAAGGTATCTTTGGTCCTGGAGATGCTAATAAAACAATTGATAAGGATACTCCTGCAACGGGTGAAAATATCGATTGGACTAATATAACTGCTAATGAAAGTACAAGTCTCTTTGACCAAACAAAGAATTATTGGAATTTTGTGTCTCGTAATGTAAGTAAGTCTGAATATTCTGATGGCATGTATGAAGTATATATTGCTGTAAACAAGGAAACACATGAGCCTAAAATGTGGATGATTAAGCATCAAGCAAAGAAGCGTGTGGCTTACTTCATCAGCGATGCTCCTAATGCCACAGCTATGCCTCTTTATGATGCTTACAAAGTAGACAATACCCAATTTTCCAATGGCTTCTATGGTACAGTTAATCTCGCAGCCAATCGTTCGTATTATGTAATATCTAATTATATTTATAATAGCTCAAAGGTAGATGATGCGAAAGATTATGGAACTATAAAAGATTTTTATCTGGACAGAATTCCGAGTCCAACGACAAACAAGTTGTTCTTGCAGGGTAATGGTGATCTTGAATATACAGGTGAAGATCCTAATAATTTGATCTTTCCAAATGGATCTCCATTAAAGATTAACAAAAATTATTATGGTACACGAATCGTAGAATATAATCCTTCAAGGGGAAATGGAGACAAGACTGTGTTTGGTTTTTGTGGTGATCTTCGGTTGCATAATGACCGTGCAGTACTTACCTCAGTATCTATGGTAGGTGACGCTATTCCTGGTACTACCAATGCGGATGGCTCATGGAATTACAAATCAAATATAGCAGATATGACTTATGATGAAACTGAGAAGTGCTATAAGGCGACAGTCGTTACAACTGTAGCTGATAATGGAAATTCAAAGTTCAGATTTGTAGGTAACCGCAATCAAAAAATTACTTGGTTTGAGGATTCTAATTCTGATGACAATGACATGGCAAAGCATCCTTATGATTCTACAGATAAAAGAGTTCATGGTCATACAGCTGATGCCAATGATCCTAATAAGGTAAATTATACAGAAAATGGTGACCCTACCAGTGCAGATTATAATAGTTGGAACATCATCTGGAACCGCCCTGCAGGTAGATGGACCGTACGTCTTTACTTCTATACTTATAATAGTGGTGATAATGATAAATCTATAACAGATTACTATTACACCATTACAGCAAGTAGGGATATGGAATTGTATGATATAACGGATATTGTTTATGGTTCCGAAACCAACAAGCAGAATATCCATAACAAGGGTGAGTATAAGTTCTTGAGAACATGGAGTGCTTATAAGACATGGAAGATATCAAATAAAGTTGATGTTTTCGTTGTGAACAATGTGGCTGAAGGCGAATCTGCAGTTAAGTTGACTTTGAAGAAGATTAATAAACTCGATGATACAGGTAAATACCACATTATTCCTGCTGAAACTGGTGTGATTCTTGCAACAACGAGTGCGGCTTCCGAGATAGCTGGAGCTCATTTTGAGGCTCGTCAAAATTACACTTCTTACAACAAATTGGTTATTCCAATGGAGGAATATAAGCCAGAATATGTTTACGAAGGAACGGACAACCTCTTACTCACAATCAATTATTCAAAGGTTATACCTGCTTCGGATGAAAATAGTTTTAACTATTTCTTTGCTTACTATAATGCTCTTATTGCGACAAAGGAAACCGACCAGTATGATGAATCAGACTACCTCCTTGGATTCTGGATTTCCAAGGGTAGCAAGCCATATCCAGGTAACAGTAGTTATTTGCAAATATCTAAGGAAAAAGCAGCAACAATGAATCGCCTTGGTACAAGTTATGATGATTTTGCATCTGATGCCATTGGTGGCAGTGCTAAGAAGGTTCCTGGAATCATATTTGACTTTGCTAATGTTGATGGTACAACAGGTATCAACGAGGTGGTAAATCAGAGCACTAAGTTGAACGACGGCAAATACTATACCCTGAGTGGTCAGCAGGTAGAGAAGCCTACAGCAGGTGGTATCTATATCCACAACGGCAGAAAGTTCGTGGTTAAGTAAATATAAGCATTGTAGAACAAGTAAGCAAATAAGAAGATGAAAAAGATATATAAAAAACCGAATGTTTCAGTAAGTTTTGTAGTTGGGGAGTCTCAACTGTTGGCTGGATCTGGATCTGGAGTTAATTTTGGACCAGGACCTAAAGGTGGAGGTTTCTCCAAGGAAAACAACTTCTCTTCTTGGGATTACGATTTCGACGAGGAGGAAGAGTCAGAATCTAATTTCAGCAGCAAGTCGCTCTGGGATTAAGTGAAAATTCAGATGAAATGAGTTTGAAACAAAAATATTTAGAGTTTATATAACAAAATTTTACTAATTATCTTTTACTAAAGTTAGGCGAGGGTTGCAGGGATGCAATCCTCGCCTTTCGTTGTATGCTCGGCATGAGCTTATCCTAATGGGTGCAAGTCCCTAACAAGCCCT
>ERZ1034626.173-NODE-173-length-46219-cov-10.650983_pt1 | contig 46219 bp, 32 predicted proteins | sample MGYA00520652_ERZ1034626 | MGnify/ENA primary metagenome ERZ1034626 (study PRJEB33766, sample SAMN09781765) | gut metagenome | biome: gut microbiome | host: Homo sapiens | place: Madagascar | study: EMG produced TPA metagenomics assembly of the PRJNA485056 data... | reverse complement strand
AACATACATATGTCATACCCATGATAAAGGGCGTTTAGTTGTTGCAAAAATACTATTTTTCTTTTATAAATGAAAGAAAAAGACGAATTATTGAGTGGAAGTTTTGTCCTATCAAAACTTCCACCGCAGTTGCACCTCTACATCGGTTTTCGACGAGTGCCCTATGCGTTGCAGTCCCGAGCCAATGGCCGAGCGGTCGAAATAGTTGGTGGTGGCGGCCTTGGCCATTAACATGAGGCGCGGCGAGAGGTCGGCACGCAAGCGGGCCGAATAGTGTATGCCGCGTCCGTAGAACATGGGAAAAGAAAAGTCGTATAGCAAGCCACGCTCATATACATATAGTCGGCTGTCATAATCGTCTGTGCAGAAATAGGTTAGCGCAACATCGGCAGTGAGCCATTGGTGTGTGAGACCGAGGTCCTGCATGGCCAGGAACCCCAGACTGTGGTTGGCGCCTGAGGTGTAGGCCGACCCATGCAGCTGGGTGCTGGCATGCCATATGCCGCGCGACAGGGTGGCCGCCAACTTCAGACGTTGTGTAATCCTGTTGTCGAGGGCGTCGTGCTGAGCATTGTCGTGCTGCTGGGCGCGTAAGCGGTAGCTGGCATTGAAGGTGAAGGAGGGGTAGGCAAGGCGTAACGACAGTTGGTGGTCAGAGCTGTGTGAGGCAAACGAGATGCCGTAGCGTGGCCAGGCCGACTGTGCCCAGTCGGTATAGGCTGATAGTGTGGCATGCCCCGACAGCATAAGTTGGGCACCCAGATATAGGCCGTGCTCGTTGCTGGTGTCGCGGTTGGTGCCAAAGGCGCTGCCCATGAGGGCGTGGTAGCGGTAGGCGTAATAGCGGTGAACGGCGGTAAGGGTGAGGGCCGACCACGGTTCGTACGAGACAGTGTGCAAGGCTGCCCATCCACCGTCGGCGCTGGTGGCCGTTTCGCCTGCCACTTGCAGTTTGGGCCCCATCCAGCTGTAGCTGAGCGCTGCATAGCTAAAGTGCTTGCCTTGTGGATAATAGCGTTTATAGGGCGTGTCGGTGTCGGGCAGCAACTGTCGGTTGTAGCCCATGGTGAGGGCCGATGCTGAGATGCGGAAACCGTTCTTTGCCCACGCCACACTGGCGGCGCCCACCGTTTGCTGCGTGTTGCGTCGACGTTGCATCTCGCTCTCAGTGCGGTGGTAGCCTGTCTTTAGCAGTGTCTTCACAGTTTCGCCATCGGCGTTCAGCGTGGCGTCGACGTTGCGGATAGAAAACAAGGTGGTAAGTTCAAGCCTGTTTGTTAGCTGTATCGTGGCTGCTGCCCCTTGCAGGTAAGGGCTTTCCTGTCTCGACGAGTGGGCCCGTAGCCTGTTCTCGGTACGTCCCAGTGTGCCCAGTGCCATGGCCTTGCCAAAGGTGAAGTCGGTGTTTAGGATGAGGCCCATACCCAGTCGAGCGCGGTATCGTCCCACCACTGCAGTCTTTATTCGCCCCACATTGCGCATAATGGCGTAAAAGCTGTAAAAGTCGTAGCCCCAGCGGTTTTGCTGTGTGAAGAAAGGCTCGCCCGCATCTTGTGCTGCCGTCAGTCCTACCTCCAGTTTTCGGCCATAGCCTGTCTTGAAACGCAGCCAGTGCCTATATTTTGGCCCCAGATATCCACGTTTGGCCCCCAACAGGTCGCCATCGCGGTTATAGAGAGGGGCGCGAAAGGCGGCCGTTAGTTCGCTACGTGTGTGGTGCAGCAAGGTGTCGAGAGGGGGAAGTGGTGCACGTCTCGGCCCTTCGCCTGCATAAACAAAGCACTGTATGAGGCGCAATGTGGCAAGGTCGAGGGTAGGCACCATTGACAGCTCGGCCACCGACTGTACAGGGCCGTAGCGGTAGACGTATTCGCCTATGTCGTTAATCTGTTTATCAGTAAGGAACGCCATGCGTTGCAGGTCGGCACGCGTGGCCGTGTTTAGGTTTATCTTGTGGGCAGACAGCTCGGCCAGTTCGTCATACAGCGTCTCTGCCATTTCGTCTTCTACCTCTTCATCGCCCATCCACATTTCATAATAGTGCTGCCATGTGTCGCCCTCGTCTTGTGCCTGCACCTGTACCAATAAAAAGGGGTTAAAGACAGCCAATGCCATTAGCATAATAGCTGTTCTTAATACACTATATCCTTGCTTGTTATTGTGTGTCATAGGTGTGCGTTAATAGGTGTTTATAAGGGCTTAGGTTGATGCTTTTCTCAATATGCAAACTTACACAAAAATAGCGATACCATGCACCACTTTCTTCAATTTTTTTTGTTTTGTGGCAAAAATATTTGGTTCTCTCTTTGCGGTTTCCCCCCCCTAGATATATCGGGTGAGCCGCGGCTACCTACTTAGGCAATACGTTGTTTATGGGCACAAAAAAAAGACAAGCGTTATGCCTGTCTTCTGTATTGTATTTCTACAACTCTCTCTTTTTAATTTCTCTTTATGTTTAGTAGCCCGTTTCAAGGCTCTCTCAAATTCTTCTTTACGTACGAACAATGAATATATGTATATTTCTATCTTTTCTTTTCATTGTTTGTCTCTTTCGTTTGAAGGTGTGCAGGCTGTTGCCGCTCCCTTTCTCAGAAAGTGTGGGGAGAACGTTGCTTATCGCATGTTATCGTTCACTCTCACCCACATACCCATTGCAGCCATTGCTGCAAATAGGTTGATCATCATCGTCATGTTCATCTTTCTAAAACCTTTCTTATCTTTCTTTTCAATCCTAAATCATCTACACAATCATCTTTCTATACCATCTTTCAACTAAAAACCTCAATTCATCATCTCGTGTTCATCTTTACCTTTATTCATCATTGAGACTAATTGCTACTGTTTCTCAACAGACCTTTACTCAGAAATTCTTTTTCATCTTTCAGTCTCAAAACCTTCTTTCAATCTATTGCCTTTTAAAAAACTTTAATGCCTTATTTCTTAAAACCTAATCTATATTATGTTTCCTGATCAATCTTGATAGCCTTTACTTTCAATGCTTATCTTGTTGTTTTGTTTTATACCTTTACGTTACGCGCATCGCTGCGGGTGTCATTATTTCTTTTTGACAATGCAAAGGTAGTATTGTTTGCGCGCACACACAAACATTTTCATGTTTTTTTAATACCTTTATTATTAATTTTGATATAGGTCAAAGAAGAATTGTGTTCGCACACATAATGTTTGTTATAATGGATAAGTTGACAAGTTGACGAGTTGACGAGTAGACAAGTTGGTACGTTGTCAACTCGTCAACTTATAAACTTGCGAACTTATCTCACCACTACCTTCTGTGCATGTGTTTGCTTTCCGTCAGAGATGCGAAGGATGTAAACGCCCTTCTTTTGTCCTTCGGCCGAGATGATGACAGTGTTTCCTGCATTGCTTACTGAAGCCACCTGGTGTCCATACATATTATATAATGTAGCAGTCATGGCCACGGCGCCAGCGGTATAAGCCTCGAAGGTGTTTCCGTTGAGCGATCGAAGCATGAAGTCTTTACCTGCTGCGATGGGCGAAAGGCCAGTAGCCTTCTGGTCGAGGATATATTTCAAGCCCGCAAAGGCATCAACCTTTCCGCTGCCAGCCTGGTTTCCGTCGCCAGCCTTTGTATAATAATTGTCGGTGGTGCAGTGGTTGTCTGATATGGCCGTTTTCTGTGCGATATCACGTATCTGTGTATGTGTGAGCGTGGGGTCGGCTTCGAGCCACAGAGCGCAGATGCCCGACATATAGGGTGTGGCCATTGAGGTACCGCTCATCTGTCCAAAATCATACACTGTTCCACCCTCTGTTATCTGCTGTGCCACTTCTTCTTCATAGTTTTCAGTATAATGGCTGAAGCTTGATATCAACATCATACCAGGAGCACATACGTGAGGCAGCACTCTGTTGTCGGCCAATTTTCCATAGCTCGAGAAGAAGGATATGTTGCCCGTTTTGTTTCCGAATTTAGTGCCATAGAAAACATCCTTGATGCCATAGGTAGCTCCGTCAATCGATTTATACGAAACAGCCGTATTAAACGATCCCACCACGATAGGCTCTGTGCCACAAGCAATGCTGTTGATGGTGCCGTCGTGTGTCATGTCCATATCACATTCGGGCACATCAAGGTCAAAGAAGGTGATGCTTTCAAGATAACTGGTAACGGTTTGTCCTGCCTTTCCTCTCACCACATATCCTAAAGAGCAGTTGTTGGCCAATAATGTGATGTCAGAGATGGTAAGCAGATATCCTTTCATACCATTGTCGATGTTTTCGCTTTCAATCGACACGGTGCCTTTAAAAGTAGTGTTTGAATAGGTTTGCTTTCTGCCATCAGGGTTTGAAGCGTTAACAAATTTCCACGTTTTCTTTATTTTACCAGTGTCGCTATTATACACCACGATATCAATTTCTACCTGCTGTTCTGGATCGGTAACCGTGAAATAGTTGTATAATTCAGAAAAATCCATCTCGCCGTCTCCATCAAGATCCGAATAATAAGCTGCCTTCATGACTTCGTTCTCGGCACCTGTGAAGGTGCGACGCTGTACGATGTCATAGTCGGCTTCGTTTCCAGCGGCAATGCAAGCTACGACATCATATTTTTTAATAAACTCGTCAATGAACGCTACTTCAGGGTCGGTGGTATCGTGGCTGCCCGCGTTGGCACCATACGACATGTTAAGCACGAGGCGTTTGTCGCCATTCGTCTTACACCAGTTCGCCATTTTGTCAAACGCTTCATAGTCGGTTTCATGGTAAGGTATTGGGCCCATCAGCAGGTCGGCATCAGGCGCCACGCCCTTTGTTTGGTAAGCTGCGCCTTGATAGCAGCCAGCAGCAATACCGCTCACATGTGTGGCATGGCTCTCCTGTTCATCGTCGGTTTTGAAAGCGGCTATTTCGTCTGGTGTGGTGAGATAGGTCAGTGCATCGCCTTCTTTAGCGGCATAGCCTATCATCTTGAAACGACTTTTGCCCTTGTCATCAAGAAACATGATATGGTTAGGGTCGAAACCATCGTCGAGCACACCTATGGCTACCCCTTTTCCTGTGTAGGGCTGCTTCAGGTCGGTGCCCAGTTGTATTTTATCTACGCCTGTAGCTTTATGTGCCTTATTTAGCAAGAGGCGTTTCTTGCGTTTAGCAAAACTGATGAATTCGATATCATTGCGCTCGGCCAAGCTTTCTAACTTGTCGAGGCGGATGGTGGCAATGGCAAAATGGTTCACAACCGTTGAAAGGGTTACGCCCTCTGCTTCAAGGGTGGCGGCATCGCATCCAGGCGTCATCTTTACAATGGCACGCAAGGTGCGGTTATCCATCTGCTTGCGTAGCGCCTTCAGGCTGTTGCCCGTGGCCTTGCTTTGTGCAATGGCGTTTTCTTCTTGTGTCTGCAGTTTGGCAAGCTCCAGCTTGCTGGCAGCATTAATCTTTCCGCTCTTTTTGAGCTGGTCATAATCGATGGCCATCGCTCCTTGTGCAAGGAGAAGGGCACAAATGAGTGAGTAGATTTTCTTCATACTTTTTTTAGTTAGTATATTCGTGTGAATTCTCTTTATGCTTATTTTCTTTGGTTAGTATCTTTCTGTAAAATTATGCGAACGAATAAATCGCAAACTGTGTCAATGTCAACAGCAAACAGTTTTAAGTGCTTGTATCTTACTATAAGTGGAGATGTTACATCTGTAAAACCACTACGTATAAAAGCAGGCGACAAATATACAACAATTACTTTATATCTGCGAATTTTTTTTACAAAAAATAACTACAAGAGTAGCGTAAAACGAGAATGAGGATAGAGAAACAAAAAAGTGTAAGCAATACACATTGTTTTGCTTACACTTTAAGTAGGTGTATTATTCTTTGGCGTCGTCCAGTAGCTGTATGTGCAAATCGGCAATGCTGATGAGATGCTTCTTGTAGAGGTCGCCCACAGCGCGTTTAAACACCTTTTTGCTTACGTGGAACACGCGTTTAATGTCTTCGGCCTCGCTCTTATCGCCGAAGGGGCACGTGCCGCCATGTTCTTGCAGATATTGCAGCAATGTATCGGCAAAGTCGAGGGTTTGTCGGCGGCCTGTAGGTTGCAGCGTGATATCGAGTTTTCCGTCAAGACGAATATTGTCGATGTATCCCTCTACGCGGTCGCCTGTGTGCAGAGGACAGAACACCTGGTCGTCGTACACCAGTCCGGCATAACGGTTGTTTACAATCACCTTGAAGCCCAGGTCAGTTTTTTGCCATACCAGCAGGTCGGCTTTTGAATAGCGTTTCACCTCAGGGCGTCCTTGTGCCAGATAGCGTTCCACCTTTGCCGAGGCCACGATGCGGTAGCTTTCTTCGTCAATATGCACATGCACAATATAGCTTCGTCCTTGCTCCATGCGCATTTTTTGTTCACGGAAGGGGCAGAAGAGGTCTTTCATCAGTCCCCATTTCAAGAACGCGCCATACTCGTTCACCCACGCCACCTCAAGGAAGGCGAAGTCGCCCACCTTAGCCAGCGGTGTCTCGGTGGTAGCCACCAGTCGTTCATCTTGGTCGAGATAGAGAAAAACCTCAATTTCGTCGCCCACGTTTACCTCTTGCGGCACATAACGTTTGGGCAGGAGGATTTCTCCCTCTTGTCCGCCGTCGAGATAGAGTCCGAAGTCGACGCGCTTCACTATTTTCAGTCGGTTGTAGTCGCCTAATTGTATTTTTGCCATAATTTATTAGTTTGTTAGTTGACGAGTTGATGAGTTGACAAGTTGACGAGTTGACAAGTTAACACGTTCTTGCTTAGACAACGGCAAAGCCGAGCGGATAAGCTGCTTGCTTTTTGAAAGAAAGTTTTCAATCCTCACTTTCCTCATTTCCCTCACCTTTCTCACTTCCCTCTACCACTTTGCCATCGCAAAGGTGAATGGTGCGGTCGGTGATAGAGGCCAGATGGTCGTCGTGTGTCACGATGACGAAGGTTTGGCCGAAGCGATCGCGAAGGTCGAAGAATAGCTGGTGCAGCTCGGCCTTGTTTTTCGAGTCGAGGCTACCGCTGGGCTCGTCGGCCAATATCACGGCAGGATGGTTCATCAGCGCTCGTGCCACGGCCACACGCTGTTTCTCGCCACCCGACAGCTGGGCAGGTTTATGCTGCGCACGGTCAGAGAGGCCCATGAAGTCGAGCAGCTGCAGCGCCCGTTCTCTTGCTTCAGCCCGTCCTTTGCCCGCTATGAAGGCGGGTATCATGATGTTTTCTAATGCCGAAAACTCGGGCAGCAACTGGTGAAACTGGAACACGAAGCCTATCTTTTCGTTTCTGAAGCAGCTCAGCGCCTTTCCCTTCAGCGTGCTCACATCGGTTCCGTCGATAACAATTTGTCCGCCATCGGCCTTATCCAGCGTGCCTATTATCTGCAGCAACGTGGTCTTTCCTGCACCGCTGGGGCCCACAATGCTTACCACCTCGCCTTTGTTAACATGCAGGTCGATGCCTTTCAGCACCTGCAGCGATCCGAAACTCTTTGTTATATTTTTAATGTCAATCATTGTTTGTATAATCTTGAAAGATGGTTATGCAACCATTCGCGTACGATAGCGTATGCGCTGCGTTCTTCTTGATGTTGTGGTTGTGCAAAGGTCATCTCGTCCATGGGGTCACCATGCTGGTCGGGGAAGATGATGATGAGGTTCTTTCCTGAGAAATGTTCTTTTATCTCGTCAGGCAGATGCTCAAGCGCGTTCTTATACGACACCGTGCCCTTACGTGCGGCGATGACGATGAACAGATGGTCTTCAGATATCGACTCGGCCAATCGTGGCATCTCGTTCCAGTGGTTCATCTGTTGATATTCAACACGCATATCGCGATGACGGTTGTCCAGATAGTTGTTGATGAGCGCCAGCGTGTCGTCGCGTCCGTGAAACACGGTGCGACACTCGAGGTTTTCTGACAGGCGCGCTATGCGCTCGAGCCAGCGATAGAAGCCTGGCTCAAACTGTGCCCTTGATGGCACCGCCACCTCTATGCGACGTATGGTGCTGAGGGGCTGTTTCAGGCGGGCCATCACTATTTGTCGGTTCAAACCATTGAACAGGCTTTGGTGAAACTCGCCCCAAAACTTTGCCGACACCTCTTTGTGCATGTGCATGCCAATGATAATTTCTGACGCCCTAAACTCTTTAAAGGCATGTTTAATGCCGTTAGCAATGTTTGCTGCCACGCGCACCTGTGTTTGCATCTTCACATCGGTGGCAGCGGTATATTGCTGCATACGTTCCAGCAGACGTTGTCCCGCCTCTTGGTTGCGGCGCATCTCGTCGTCGTCATACACCACCGACAGGCCCACAAGGCTGCGCCCCAACTTGGGGTTGCGCATCATCAGTGCCAGGTTTACCAGGCGTGTGGCATACTCGGGATATTTCATGGGGATGAGTATCTTCTCGTCGTCTTTCTCGTCTTCCTGTGGTAGCTCCTTGTCGCGCAACGTTATTTGCTGCGCCGACTGCTCGGTAACGATGGTAGAGATGATGCACGTAAACAATATCATCATTACCACGGCGTTCAGTATCTCGTCGTCAACCAGGATGGCGCCATTAGGCATCTTCATGCGCATGCCCACCATCACCATTGCTATGGCGCCAGCGGCATGGGCCGAGGTAAGGCCAAACATCATGTTGCCCGACGAGGGAGGTAGCCTAAACAGCCAGCACGACAGATAGGCGGCCACGGCCTTGCCCAATGTGCCAAACACCACAATCACTGCCAGCACCCCAAGGATAGAGCCTCCAGCAAACATAAGGCGCACATTGATAAGCATACCCACGCCAATGAGGAAATAAGGAATGAACAGGGCGTTGCCCGTAAACTCGATACGGTTCATCAGTGGCGATAGGTGAGGGATGTAGCGATTCAAGATGAGGCCCGCAAGGAAGGCACCAAAGATGCCCTCAACGCCTATCATCTCGCTCAGGGCCGCGCTCATAAACAGCATGGCCATCACAAAGATAAACTGCATCACGGCATCGCTATATCGGCGCAAGAACCAGCGCGCCAGTCGAGGAATGATTAAGGCCATCGCGGCACAATAGCCTACAAACTTGCCTATGAACAAGAGCCAGAAGCTGATGCCTGTGTCGCCATTATTAGCCGCCACCAAGGCCGCCAGCATGACCAGCGCCATGAGCAACGACAACATCGACGAGCCCACGCTCAGTGCCACGCTGGGCTTGCGTTGCAGGCCATATCGGCTCACGATAGGGTAAGCGATAAGCGTGTTTGAGGCCATGATGCAGCCCAGCAACATTGATGCCTCGTGCGAATAATGCAGCACCCAAAAGGTTATAGCGTAGGTGAGCAGCAGGGGCACAAAGCAGGTGAGCACACCAAAGACGCCAAACCGTAAGAGGTTTTTTCGCACCCCCTCGGTATCCATCTCAAGTGCTGCCAAGAACATGATATAATAAAGTCCTACTTTGCCGAACAGCTCAAACGAATTGTCGCGCTCTAAAATGTTGAAGCCATATTGTCCTACCGCTACGCCTGCCAGCACCATGCCTATGATGTGCGGTATGCGCAGCTTACCCATGATTATGGGTGCTAACAAAATAATGATTAGTACCACCAGAAACACCAGTGTGGGGTCGGTGATAGGAAAATATTGTGCAATGTTCAACATATCATTGTTTTTAGTTGTTCTTTGTCGTGGTAAGCACCGTGCCATGATCCATCCATCGGCCACGCAGCAGACGAATGAGGAACATGGTGCCACGGAATGTTAGTTCGATGGCCATGGCCACCCACACGCCGCGCAAGCCATATTGCGGAGCCAGCAAGGCTACCAGCGAGAGGCGCACGCACCACATTGATAGCAAATTGAGAAGCATGGGGCGCAACGTGTCGCCAGCGCCCACGCACACACAATAGGTAACGATAGAGGCGGCAAACATAGGTTCGGCCCAAGCCTCAATGCGTAGGCAGGTAATGCCCAGCTGTCGTATCTCGTCAAGCGGGGTGAGCAGTGCCATTAGTTCGGGGGCAAACACATACATAATCAATCCCATGACCGCCATCACCACCATGCCCAGTGTTACGGTGATACGAGCAAAGCTGCGACACATATCGCGGCGTCCTGCTCCTCGGCTTTGGCCCACCAGTGTGGTGGCGGCATCGCCTATGCCGTAGCCAGGCATATAGCACAAGCTTTCGGCTGTGATGGCAAATGTGTTGGCGGCAATGGCCACGTTGCCCAGCGGTGCCACAATCATGGTGCTCACTATTTGTGCTCCATTCATAAACACCGACTGCATAGCCATGGGTGTGCCTATCTTCAAGGCATGACGTATATAGTTGCCCACCAGGTTCCAGCCCCCAGTGTCTTGTCCTAATGCCAATATCTTGCTGCGCATCAAGGCATAGTAGCCCTGAATAGTGGCACCCGATATGATAGCCAGCGATGTGCCCAAGGCAGCCCCCATCACGCCCCAGTGCATAAAGTAGATAAAGAAGGCGTTGAACAGCACGTCGAGCACACACACCAGCACACTAACAATGCTGGGCACCCGCATATTTCCGGCACACTTCAGCATGTTGCCACACAGGCCTGAAAACTGAAAGGCGGGCACGGTGAGGGCAAAGATAAGGAAATAGAGCGAGGCGTTGCGAGCAATGTCGGCGCCACCTCCCAGCCAGTAAGGCAGATAGGGAAAGATGATGAGGGCTATGATAGAGATGCTACAGCTCACGATGGCTGTGCCCACAATGCCATGCCTGAACACGGCTCGTGCCTTCACAAAGTCGTTTCCGCCAATATAGTGTGCCACCTGTACCGAGAAGCCCATGGCAGCGGCATTGGTGATGCTACCCATCAGCCATGTGGTGCTCTCCATCAGACCTATTGATGCCGAAGCCTCGGCGCCCAGATGTCCCACCATAGCCGCATCAATGAAGAACATGAGCACGCTGGTTATCTGTGCCAATATTGATGGTATGCTAAGGCTGACAATGAGCTGCAGTTTTTCAGTCATTGTCATCTGTGCGCCATTGCGTATGTTGGCCAGTAAAGCGTCGGTCTTGTTCATTGATTGCATGCGTGCGTGTTGTGCCTATTGTTTATATAAATATGTCGTTCTGACATATTTTCATGCAAAGTTACTCCTTTTTTTTCATCCACCCATCATATTCGTGCTGAAAACCGTTGTTTTCGCCTTATTGTGCCGATAGGTTAAAGTTCTTAAAGAATACATCAACCTGCTGCCCCGACACATTGGTTAGTTTTATGCTCGATGCCTTGGCCGAGCCGATGGTGGGGGCGCTCAGCGTGTATGGTGCCTCGCTGCTTTGTGTGAGGGGCACCTCGCGCCACTGACCATTGGTAAAGAGCTGCAGCTTAAAGGCAGATGCCACATGGGGCACCTGCACGTCGAGGCCGAAGGTTGAGAAGATGACGTTGCGGTCGGTAGACAAGGTGAGTGAGGCGTCGGGCGCCCAGTGTATCACCTCGTTGGCATCGGCCACGCTCACGTTGTCGCCCACCATTGTTACGGGCTGTGAGGCCAACTGTTCAACGGTGCTGCTGAGCTTGTAAGGAGCATCCATCGCTATGCTGTCGAGCTGTGTGTGGTAACGGCGGTTGCCCTCGGTGGTGGCCAGTGTAAACATATCGTTCAGGGTGGGCAGCAGCACACGTGTGCCTACCTTGATGCCCGGCTGCAAGGCATGACGCACCTTTGAGGTTTGCATTTGCTGCATGGCGTTAAGGGCCTTACGAGCTTGGGCGTAAGCCTGTGTAAAGACATCGGTTTGCGCTTGTGTGGCGGCGTTCGCAGTCTTTTCCTTGGCTGTCATCTTAGCCATATTGCACACAGCGGTGCCATAATCGGCCAAGCATTGCGTGTACAGCAACCAGGGGCGCAACTCGCGAACCAAGGCGGGGTTGGTGGTATCGGCCAGCAAGGTGTCGCAGGCCTGACGCAAGGTGGTGCAGCGGTCGGCCAGCCCCTCAATGGCTACAATGTCGCCTTGTAGCGCCCGTTGTGCCTCGATCGTCATCTCGTCGCCCTCGGCCCGTCGATATCCGTGCCCGTTTTGTCCTAAGTCTTTGTTATACAGGGCAAAGGTGCGCAAGGCGTCGGTATGGGCGGGCAGCGCCTCGTGGGTGGCCTGAAGCCAGTTTTCGTAAGGGCGATATGCCTTCATGTTCCATGTATAGTCGGCCACACCGTAGAGCGCTATCTTCGATGCCTCGGCATGCTCCATAGGGTTCGATACAAAGCCTGATAGCAAGGGAGCAATGTCGGTGCCATTGCCATAAACCGGACCCAGCAAGATGCGCTCTCGCACATAGTCGCTCACAGGATAGTTCCACCAGATGTAAGCGTTACGGCCAATGCGGCTGTTAATCCATTGCATGGTTTCGAGGTCGATGTCGGCCACCACCGCATTGCCCGTCCACATTACCTGTATGTCGGGGTCAAGGTCTTTTCCTAAGGCGCGCAGATAGGTGTCGTTGCTATCGGTCCACGAACGGTTATAGATGGTGGGGCACATCACCAGTGGCGCTACATCGTTATGCTTCTTTCTGAAGTTGTGCTCTACATCGTTTAGCAACTGAGCCTGTCGGTCGGGGCGTGTGCCTTCGCCCGTAATATCGTCGAAGAACACAGCAAACGAGCGCACACCCAGTGCATACATATCTTCCAGCTTAGCCACCAGCGAGTCGCGGTCGGCCTTATCCCAACGAATATCTACGCCAGGATGAATGGCCCAACAAAAGTCGACGGCGTGCGCCTTGGCATAATTGCATAGTTGCTGTATGCGTTCGGCCTCGGCCTTAGGATAAGGCTTACGCCAGAAGCGTCGGTGGTACAAGTCGTCTTTGGGGCCATAGATATAGGTGTTCATCTTATGTCGACCATAGAAGGCTATCTGGCTGAGTCGTGCCTCATGGCTCCACGGCGTGCCATAAAAGCCCTCTACGGTGCCACGCACAGGGGTGTCGGGCCAGTCGGTCACGGTGCCATACTGCATTTTTCCGCCTTCCATGCTCTGCAGCAAGGTTTGCACGCCATAGTAGAGGCCGCGCTCGTCGGCGCCTATGATCACGATGCCCTTTTCGTTCACCTTTAGCAGGTATCCTTCGGCTTTCAGTGCAGTGGGTTTGTCAAGCGTCTTTAGGCAGCGGTCGCCCACCACGCCCAGGGTGATGGTGAAGGGTGCCTTCTTGTTTTGAGCAATGTGTGTGGTGCCCTCGGTGAGCGCCTTGAGGGCTGCCGAGCTGAGACGTTGCTTGTCGCAGCGCAAGGCCCACTGTGTGGGCTGGTTTACCATTGCCGCAACCGAGGTTTCAACCTGTTGTGGCACGGGGCACACTCGTGCAAACTGTGCGGTGGCGTTTGTTGTGCCCAGCCATGTTATTGCTGAGACGGTAGCAGTGAGAATGAGACTTCGATTCATATAGGTAGCAAGTTGTTTTATTTTATTTTTTTGATGCACACCTGTCGCACCGTGGCGCCTTGGTCGTCGGCATTGAAGGCCACGATGCCACGGGTGGGCGCGGCTTGTTGGGTTTCGGCGTTTTGCAGCGGCGCGTCGGTACATATCTCATGGCCGTTTACCACCAGCGTTAGTTTATTGTCGCGCACAAACAGGTGGGCCGTGCGCCACGGCGCTTGTGTGCCAATGTTGTGCCACTGGCTGCTGCCTGCAATGCGAGCACCTTGTTTGCTGTCGAGCGTGATGATAGGTGTAGAGTGTATCTGCACTGTGAGTGTGCCTTCGGCCAGCCAGTCGAACACCATGTCAAAGTTGGCCATCTCGTCATACATATTCCAGTAGCCACGCTTGCCCATCTTGGTGGGAGCGCTGAAGGCCAAGTTGTAGCCACCATCGGCGCGGCAGTGGTCAAGGGCGTTGAGCACATCGTCGATGGCCATGCCTACCCCCTGCTCGTCGTAATGGTTGATGAACGACTGCTTGGCGGCTTGCAACATATTATATATATAGCGGCCACCATTGGCTTGAGGGGCATGAGCTATGATGTTGCGTGTGGCCACGGCCACGGCGTCGGCCAAGGGCTTCTTGTCGTAATACTGACGTATGTAGGCCAGGGCCTGAATGGTGTGCGTGTGGCCGAGGTCGATAATAATTTTTTGGCGAAGTTCGTTGCCTGGCGTTAGTTCGTCGGCACGGCGCAGCAACAGGTAGCGCTCGCCTGCCGTGGCGTCGCAACTTTCGGCCATCGTCACATAGCGTGCCAAGAGGGCATCGCGGTCGGCACCCACTTCCAGCTTTGCCGCCATGTCGAGCAAGCGCTGCATAGCCTTGGGGGCGGGCTCGTTGCGCATCACCTCGTCGGCCAAGTCGTTGCGGCCAGCGCGCATACGCTCAACGGCTCTGTCAAGACTGGTGGTCCAGAAGGGCAGTGCCGAGGGTTTGGGTCGAGCCTTCTCCTTAGGAGCATCGACGGCCTTTCCTTCGCGCGCCTTTATCACCTTATTTATATTGTCGGCCTCTGCCTTATCAGTAGCGTTCTGTGCCAGCGTGGCCAGCGTGCCATCAATGCTGGGCATCTCTTTCAGCAGGCGAAAGGCGGCCGCGGCCATGTCGGGGTCGGCAAGATACATGGCTATGTGCTCGGCATCGGCGGGTTTTGCCACCGCCTTCAGGTTGTCGAGCAGGTGTAGGCGCAGATTGAGGTCGTCGTTACGGTCGATGGCCTTTTTCAGGCCGTTGCGTACCAGGTCAACATAGCGCTGCCCCGTGGTGGTTTGACAGTAGGCCGTGATGTCGTCGATGAGGCGTATGCAGGCCTTCGACTGTCTGAGGTCATCGGGCTCGCCCATACGGCTGAGCATATCGACGCTGAGGTCGGCATCGGCTGCCAACTTGTTTATCAGTTCTTCTTTTGGTGCGAGCCCCGTCAGCGTTATCTGGTCGATGGCCGCGTTTGCCGTCTTTTCTATCACCCTACGGCTGATTTGTGCTTTTGATGCCGCACAAAGGCATAATGCAAATAATAGTATAGTTATTTTTTTCATATTCAGTTTTCACTTCGCTCAGTATCATGAGTGATTTTTATGGCTGGGGCGTTTACTTCAGATGCTTCTTAATATAAGGTAGCATGTGGTTAGCGCAGCGCTCAAAGCCCAAGTCGGTGAAGTGGATGGCGTCGACGGTGCCCTCGTGGTCGTTGCCTATCATGCCCGCTGTGGGCACGAAAAAGAGGTTGCGGTCGCCATTTTTGCGCCACTTTTCGTAGATGGTTTTCAGCGTAGCATCTTTGTCGTTCACCGTCTTACATATCTTGGTGTCGAAACGTTTGTGGGGGAAATCGGGCGTCTCAACCACCAAAATGGGGGTGGTGGGGTGTGCCTTACGTAGGATGGTGTAGAAGGGTTCGAAGCGTTCGCTAAGCTCTTCGGCCGTAACGTTAGGCAGCATATCCAGGATAAACAGGCCTGCATCAAGGTTTGCCATCACGCGAGCCACCTCGGTGTCGAGCCTACCATTTCCGCTAAAACCCAGGTTGATGACCTCGCGGTTTAGTTTGCGCTCTACAATATTGGTGGCAGCCATGCCAGGGCGATTGGCGCATCCGCCTTGCGTAATGCTGGTGCCATACCACACAATGGGCTTATCGGTACGAGGTAGCGGTTGCTGCGGAGCCTCGATGGTGGCGCCAGGGTTGATGCCGATGGCCAGCGAGTCGATGCCTTCATACAGAGGCAGATACAGCATATATTCGCGAGGCTTGCTCGTCATATTGTTGATAATGGTGGCGGTGGTGGTGAGCTGCTCGCGGGGGCGTGCGCTGTTCACAAAGGTCCAGGTGCCATCGTCTTGTAGGCAATAGAGGTCGATGCCGCGTATGCCAGTGGGTGTCATGTGGTTCATGTTAAATACCGACATGTTTTTCCAGCGTGCGCCTATCGTTGAGGCGTTTGAGCGGAAGCGTATGGCCATGCCCGCCGAGTTTTGTCCCAGATGCCACAGCTGCTCGCGTATTTTTCCTTTCAGCGAGTCGGGCAGTCGGGTATAGAGTCGTTCCGAGGCCACTTTAGGGTGTCCAATGAGCTGAAACTGAGAGGCTTCATGATACTGCAGTTGTGCCAAGGCACCGAGATTGGTCAGGGCAAAGAGTGAGAGCAAGAGTAATAGCTTTTTCATCTTTCTGGGGATAATTTGGGATTATTGTTTACAAGCAACAAAGTTAGCAATATTTTTCGTTTTATAGGTGCGTTAAACAGTTTTTCATGATTCTGTCGTCTATTATAATAACACGTAAAAGCGCCACATACCAATATTTTGTTTGATATGTGGCGCTTTCTTGAACACGAATTTCCATGAATTATCCACGAATTAATCCATGAATTATCCAAGTAGGACGGTGGTCTCTGTGCCCCGTCCTCCCGACGTTAGAATTGGGCAATAAATATGTGAGGTTATCTATTTAGAAGTACTGGGTGCTGGAGGACGGGGCGCGGAGGCCACCGTCCTACTTGGAGGGCGCATGCGTTTAGATAAAAATAAATACTCGCAATAATATATTATTAAATTGTTAAAAACGCAACAATATTATCTGAGTCATACAATTCCCATCTCCTCATGGTGGAATAAATATAAAATCATCGTTCTTCAGTGCCGAAACACAGTTTGCCAGTGCATCACACGTCCTGTGACAGTGACTCAACAAATGCCTTCCAGTTCTTTTGCAATTCATGCAAGAGGTCATTGCGCGGGTTTGCCCTCAGCAGTTTGTGAAGAAGAACCTTGCCTTTGCTCGGGCCGTCGGCAAGCGACACGGCTATTATTCTTAAATATTCACGATAGTCTTGTTTGCAGTGCTTGTCATTGTCGCAAAAGTCGAGCAATTTTGTTATGTAATATTTCGCGCTGTCTCCATTGTGCTCGATTGTATATTTTTTTGACATATACACAAGCCTGTCGGGGTTGCTGTTTGGAAGATGTTGTATTTCAAGCCATTTGTTTTCCCTGGCTTCTTTCATCCGTCCGAGCCATCCCAAAAGTATAGCACGGTGATAATAACACTGTGCCGCATGGTCATTGTCCACAGCGAGCAGATGCTCCGATATGCTCCACGACTGCATGACCAATGCTGTGTCTTTGTGCAACATTCCTTCTTGAAACAAATCCACCATGCTGTCACGCAATGCCCTGTATTCATCTTTATTGTCATGCAAGCTTTCGCCATTGCAAATCCTGTATGTGACAGCTCCTGTAAAAAGGAAGGTCGAAAATAATACGATTAGTATTGACTTTTGCTTTGTATTCATTTCTTTGTAATGCTTTACTTTATCTTTTTGAATGCCACGCCTATGCTCATGTCGAAAACCCCTTCTTGTGGAACATATCTTATAGTCTTTCCTGTTCTTGGTGAATTAAGGCTACCGCGTCGGGTCTGCTTTGCGCTTCATGCAGTTGTTCTTCAGCACCCTTGCATCTGCCAACAGCTTTTTTGTCCACCTCATGCCTTCCCCGTGTTCGCCGTAGGCTATGAAGTTGATGTCTTCTGCCAGTATCTTGTCGAACACGGCAATGGCCTCATCGTACCTGCCGTTCAGAAACAGGGCTGAGCCATAGTCGTATAGCACAAGCATGTCGTCTTCCTCGTAATTGATGGAATGTGCCCTTTCCGCGCTTTCCATGCATAGTTCCTTCATGCCGTTGTCATAGCAGTACTCCGACATTATTGTCCAAAGATAATAATCATTTGGAAATTCGCGTGTCTTTTGCTTGAGATATTTTATCAGTTTTTCAATATCGCCTTGTTCACTCAGCTTGTCTATGTGCTTGGAAATTCGGTGCCCCTGTGCTATTGTCGCCACTCCTTCATTGAAATCCTTGTACCTGTCCTCTGGGTTACGCCGTGTGTATTTGAGTTTGCGCAGGAAATTCATGACATATTTTTTTGAATATTCACTTTTCAGCCCTTTGCGTCTTCCCTCAAGATGCCGTCTTGCCCAAGTCTCAGCCTCTTCAATGCAATATTGGCACCAACAGCAGCATGATTTTACAAACAGAGCGTCGTTTTGCAACGACTCCAGTGTGCGTCTTGTGACGCCATGGCTTGGGTCAGCCGCATTTTTGACGTCAAGCCCAATGAAGCGGTCAAAGCACTCCTGGGCCTCGGCAAAGCGGTCGAGGCACAGGAGTGTCCTTCCTTTATAATATATGGTGAATGGAAAGTCAGGATTCCATTTTCCTGATTTCTCTAGACACGACAGTGCCTCTTCGTATTTCCCTTTGCAGAACAAGACCTCTCCCATCACTGACAGATAGAAAAAGTCAGTCGGCTTCTCTTGCTGCAGCGCCGCAAGAACTTTCTCCGCCTTTCTGTATTCGGCGCAGTCCACAAGCCTGATTATGTCCTTGTTTTCCATTTCTTTATTTTTTTAGTCGCTAATGGCAAATGTTTTATAGTTGTAGCTTTCAAGACCTTGTTTTCTCTCCGTTGTTGAAAGTTTATTTATGTCTCTTTGTCTATGTCTTGTCATTTAGATATTTCAAAAAATCTTTCCAATTGTCTTTCAGATAATTGTACAAGTCGTTGTTAGGATCTTTCTTCAACTGTTTGTCGAGAAATTCCTTACCTTTCGCTGGTCCTTCATTTAGGGAAATGGCAATCAGTTTTAAATATGCCATATAACCTTCGTGGCTTTTTGGGTCATTATAATGTTTGTCCTTATTACTGTCACAAAATTCCAACAATTTGGAAATGTAATAATGTGCGCTATCTTTTTTGTTTTCAATGGTATATTTCTTAGCCATATAAACAAGTTTGTCAGGATTGCTGTCGGTCATGCACTGAATCTCGAGCCATCTGTTCTCTATTGCCTCTTTCTTCCTGCCGAGCCACGCCATGACGACGGCCCTGTGGTGGTAGATATTCTCTTTGTGGGTTTTATCCACTTGGAGCAAATTTTCGGACATACGCCATGACTGCATAACTAAAGACGTGTCACGCTGTAACATTCCTTGCTGAAATGTGTTCACCATACTGTCGCGCATGGCTCTGAAATCATCTTGCGAGCCTCGTTTTAATGGGGCGCAGTTGCAGCCTAACGTGATGGCCAGCAGAACTAAAACAAAAAGGTTTTTCATATGTCGAATTTTATATAATGATTATTTGAGTTGAAATCTTTGTACTGCCCAAGCAGGAATTATTCCTAATATTGTGCATGTGTCACGACCGCCTTCTGATATGTGAACCCAATAGGTCGCGGGTCTTGTACGAGCTGTGTCCGAGCGCATCGGTTACGGTGTTCCTCAGACCGTCGTAAGAAAAGCGGGTGGTGCTGCCGTCTGGCTTTGTCTGCACGGTGGTACGCCCCACGGCATCGTAGCTGTTGGTGGTCACAAATTTAGATATAATTTCCGAATTATAAGCAAGTTCAGATTAAAAACGAGAATGAATGTCACCGAGTGCTCGCCATTTGCGTGGAAAAAGATTGTTATATAGTGTTACCAACCGAGATAATCCGCTGTCCCAGTTAAGCTTGCGAGACCTAAAACTGCATAAATATACAAAAACTGCATAAATATGCAAAATGGGGAGAAATAAGCTATTAAGGTTTGTTAACTAAAGAAAACCTCAAAAAGTAATAATCTGTAAGCAAAGTGAGGGTGATTGCTTACAGTTTTCAAAGTTGATACTTCTCATTTGAGAAAGCATGGGTTTCAGGCTGCGAAAGCATGGGTTTCAGGCTGTAATATGCGGCATTTCACAGCGTGAAACCCATGCTTTCAGACTGTAATTTGCCGCATATCTCAGCACGATATCATTTTGCATAAATATACGCAAAAACTGTATATTTATGCATGTTGCAGATGTCGCATTTCGTGGCCGCCCCACATGGCATCGTCAACATACTCGAAGCCTATTGAGCGGTACAGACGTTCGGCCTTGGGGTTGCCTTTATCTACGAGCAAGCCAGCAGGCAATCCTGCCTCTTGTGCGCGCTCAACCGTAGCCTGAAGCAGTTGGTGTGCAATGCCCTGTCCGCGATATTGCGGATACACGGCCAAACTGTCGAGATACCATTCGCCGGGGCCAGTTTCGTCGGCAATGCCCGAGTGGTCGATGCCTACCTCGCGTTTCATCTCATCAATAAAGGCCTGGCGCAAAGCGTGCAGTTGTCCACCGTCGTACGACACGATGGCGCCAGCCACCTGTCCATCATCGTCAATAGCTACCAGCGTGTTGCGGTAGCTGTATTGCGAGTAGTCGGCAGCCGTAAGGCGGTTCATCACTCGTGCAAAATCGTCCAGGGTGTTACCTTCGCCAGCCAAATTCAGGCAGCACTCATCGGTCATGGCCATCATCACCAGCTGGGCAATGTCGGTCGCATGATTAGGGGTTGCTTGGGTTATTTTCATATTTTTTTCATTGGTTGAAGTGTTCAATAAACTGTTTGGCTACCTCCCATACCACCATGCCAGCGGTAACGCTGACGTTGAGCGAGTGTTTGGTTCCAAACTGAGGTATCTCGAGGCAGCCGTCTGACAGGTCTACCACCTCTTGGTGCACACCCTTTACCTCGTTGCCCAGCACCACGGCATAATGGCCATCGGGCGCTGTCTCAAGGCATTGCAGCGGTGTGCTGCCCTCTACCTGTTCTACCGAGAACACGGTGTAGCCCGCTGCGTGAAGCTCGTTTACCGCCTCGACGGCAGTGGGAAAATAGCGCCATGCCACCGAGTCTTCGCCACCCAGGGCGGTCTTGTGTATCTCAGGGTTAGGTGGTGTGGCGGTGATGCCGCACAGGTATACGGCCTCTACGCGAAAGGCGTCGCACGAGCGAAACACCGACCCTACGTTATAGAGCGAGCGCACATCGTCGAGCACCACGATGAGTGGCAACTTGCGGGCCTCGCGAAACTGTTCCACGCTCAGGCGGTGCATCTCTATGGTGCGCAGCTTGCGCATGGTATGTTGTTGCTGTTCCATGATGGTTGTTGTGAAAATTGTTTACAAAGATACGTAAATTAATGTGGGTAACGCATGATTTAAAAGAAAAATAACTAATTTTGCAAAAACAGAAAGAAAAATAGATACAATGCATAACGCTACTGCTGACAAATGGAAACTTGTGGCCAAGCGCCTGCTCACCACCATAGGAAAGAGTGAAGGGGCTGTTTACACTGCCGTTTGGGCAATGGTGTTTTTGGGGCCTGCCATGAACCTGTATGTGCGTGTGCTAAATATTGAAGAAGCCCACTTTCCACTTGCCGAGCTGCTGCACTCGTGGATCTATTCAATCATCTTTTTAATGGCCTTCATGGTGCACGACAGGTTGTTGGCACCATTGGTTATTTACAAAAATAGGCCCCAAAAATATTTGGGCTGTTTGCTTGCGCTATTGGCCGTCTTCCTTACCATACAAATAGTGGCGCGCCCCCTTCTTTACGACCAGCGTGTGCATGATAGAAACACGTTGCCCTCGTTTTTTGCCGACCAAATGATAGTGGTAAACGCGGTGCTGGTCGTGCTCATGATGGGCATGAACCTCAGTATAAAGCTATATTATAAGACGAGGGCCGAGTCTAACGTCCAACAGGAACGCGAGAAGCAGATACTGACCCAGCAGCGCGACTATCTGCGCTATCAGGTGAACCCTCACTTCTTGATGAACACGCTGAACAACATTCATGCGCTGGTAGATATTAACCCCGCGCTGGCCAAGAGCACCATACGCGAGCTGTCGTCGCTCATGCGGTATATCTTATACGAAGCCAGCAGCCCCACGGTGTCGTTACAGCACGAGATAGAGTTTATGCGAAAATACGTCAACCTGATGCGCATGCGCTATGCGGGGCACGTAAAAATAAACTCGATGGTGCCCGACATGGTGCCCGATAAGCAAATTCCGCCCCTGGTGTTTATCATCTTCGTTGAGAACGCCTTCAAGCACGGCATTAGCTACAAGGAGCCTTCGTTTATCAATATTGATATGGCGTTGCAGCAAGACCGCTTAGTGTTTACGTGCCGAAACAGTAACCACCCACGCCAAGCCAGCGAGAAAGGAGGTGTGGGCTTGCGCAATGTGCGCCGACGCCTGGAGCTGATTTATGGCGACAGCTTTAAACTTGACATCTGCAACGATATGGAACAATTCAGTATACACCTGGAGATGCCCTTTACCGATATGACAGAGAAAAAATAAAAACCCTAACGTCCTAAACAAAAAGAATAAAAAAGATGCAAGAATTTAATCAGATAAGATGTGTTGTCGTCGACGACGAGCCGCTCGCCCTGCAGCAGTTGGCCACCTATGTTGATAGTGTGCCCTTCTTGCACCTCGTGGGCTCGTGCCTGTGTGCCGACGAGGCCCGCGAACTGTTAAACGCCACGCTGGTAGACCTTATATTTGTTGATATCAACATGCCCGATATGAACGGCATCGACTTTGTGCGATCGCTGCAAACCGAAGCACCCTACGTGGTGTTTACCACGGCTTATAGCGAATATGCCATTGAGGGGTTTCGGGTGAACGCTGTCGACTATCTGTTGAAGCCCTTCGGTCTTGACGAGTTTATGCGTGCCGCCCTCAAGGTGAAGCGCCTCTTCGACCTTGAGCACAGCCATGCCGACGACACACAGGTTGAGGCCGACACACCCGAGGCCGACACCGTGTTCTTGAAAACAGGACACCGTGTGGTGCGTGTGCATCTGCCCGACATTGTGTATATTGAGGGCATGAGCGAATATTTGAAAATATATCTTGAAGGGCAAAAGCCGCTGGTGGTGCTGTTGAGCATGAAGCGCATTGAAGACTGGCTGCCCGACAGCCTCTTTATGCGCATACACCGCTCGTATATTATCAACCTAAAAAAGATACAAGAGGTGAACAAGAACCGCATCATCATGGGCGATGATGTGTTTCTACCCATTGGTGATAATTATCGCGAGCGCTTTAACGCCTACCTCAACGCTCATTATTTGAGGTAAGGCGTATCTTTTTTATCTGCGTCCGTACTTCTCTTCCTCCTCACGTTCGCGAGCACGTTTCTGCTCGTCAATGAGCTGGAAGTCTTTCTTCTTCAGCTCAAAGTCGGTGCCGAGGTATTTTTCTTTCACAATCTTGTTGTGCGACAGCTCTTCAGGGTTGCCCTGGAACAAGATGCGGCCCTCAAACAACAGGTAGGCACGGTCGGTAATGGTAAGGGTTTCGTGCACATTATGGTCGGTAATAAGGATGCCGATGTTGCGATACTTCAGTCGCCACACAATGTGCTGAATGTCTTCTACTGCAATGGGGTCGACACCCGCAAAGGGCTCGTCGAGCATGATAAACTTAGGGTCGATGGCCAGGCAGCGCGCTATCTCGGTGCGTCGGCGCTCGCCACCCGACAGCTGGTCGCCCATGTTTTTGCGCACCTTGCCTAAGCGAAACTCGGTAATCAGGCTCTCAAGTTTCTCAAGCTGTTGCTGGCGCGACAGCTTCGTCATCTCAAGCACCGACAAGATGTTGTCTTCAACACTCATCTTACGAAACACGCTGGCCTCTTGAGGCAGATAGCCAATGCCTGCCCGCGCACGCTTATACACGGGATAGTTGGTAATGTCTTCGTCGTCAAGATATATGTGTCCGCCATTGGGAACAATGAGGCCCGTGGTCATATAAAACGAGGTGGTCTTGCCAGCACCGTTGGGGCCGAGCAAGCCTACAATCTCGCCTTGGCGCACATTAATTGACACATCGTTCACCACGGTGCGTTTGCCGTAGCGTTTCACCAGCCCTTCGGTGCGCAGCACCATGCTGTGGCCAGCGGCTGTGGGGTTGCTATTTGCTGTTTCGTTCATGTCGTGTGATGCTTGTTGCTGGCGTGCTGTGTGGCAAATGCCAAAAGCAGCAGTCAGTTGTGCAAAGTTACTGCTTTTCCGCTTTTCGGCAAAAATAATATCTAAAAAACTATACTAATGCTTGCAGTTTCGGTTTTTTGTCGTACTTTTGCATCATATGTCACACATACACCTGTGTTTGTTAACGACAGGGCAATGACATACGAAAATTAAAAAAAACAAACTGAATATGTTAATTATCAAATATCTCACCACACTGGGCCGATACCTCATGCTGATGGGCCGCTCGTTTGCTCGCCCCGAACGCATGCGCATGTTCTTTAAACAATATATTAAAGAAATGTCGGCGCTGGGTGTCGACTCTATCGGCATTGTGCTGCTCATCTCGTTCTTCATTGGCGCCGTTATCTGCATACAAATGAAGCTGAATATTCAAAGCCCGTGGATGCCACGTTGGGTGTCGGGATATACCACGCGCGAGATATTGCTGCTCGAGTTTTCAAGTTCTATCATGTGCTTGATATTGGCTGGCAAGGTGGGGTCGAACATTGCCTCTGAGCTGGGCACCATGCGCGTGACGCAACAAATTGATGCGCTGGAGATTATGGGCGTCAACTCGGCCAACTATCTTATTCTGCCCAAGATATTAGGATTGGTTACCATCATGCCGTTTCTCGTTATCTTTTCATCGGCCACAGGCATCATCGGTGCATACGGCACCGCATATATAGGACATATTCTGCCGCCCGACGACCTGACGCTGGGCTTGCAACACTCGTTCAACTCGTGGTTTATGTGGATGAGTATCATCAAGAGTCTCTTCTTTGCCTTCATCATTGCCAGCGTGTCGTCGTTCTTCGGCTATAGCGTCGAGGGCGGATCGGTAGAGGTGGGCAAGGCATCGACCGATGCGGTAGTGTCGTCGAGTGTGCTCATTCTCTTCTCTGACGTGTTCCTCACACAGGTGCTGTCGTAAGCATTATTAAACACTTTTTGTAACGTAAAAACGGGCCATGCGCCTATACATATCATGATAGAGATACAACATTTATATAAGAGCTTTGGCGACAAAGAGGTGCTGAAAGACATCAACGCACGATTTGAGGATGGAAAAACAAACCTCATCATCGGGCAGAGTGGTAGCGGAAAGACGGTGCTTATGAAGAATATCGTGGGCCTGCTGGAACCTACACAGGGCCATGTGCTGTATGATGGTCGCGACTTTGTGTCGATGTCGAAACACGAAAAGGTGTATATGCGTCGCGAGATGGGCATGATCTTTCAAAGTGCGGCGCTGTTCGACTCGCTCTCGGTCTTGGAAAACGTAATGTTTCCCCTCGATATGTTCTCAAACATGAATTATCGCGAGCGTGTGCATCGTGCACAAGAATGTCTTGACCGCGTAAACCTTATCGACGCTCAACAGAAGTTTCCAGGCGAGATATCGGGCGGTATGCAGAAACGTGTGGCTATAGCTCGCGCCATTGTGCTCAACCCCAAATATTTGTTCTGCGATGAGCCTAACTCGGGACTTGACCCTCGCACCTCGCTGGTCATTGACGAACTGTTGAGTGGCATCACAAAAGAATATAACATGACCACCATCATCAATACGCATGATATGAACTCGGTGATGGGCATCGGCGACAACATTCTTTTCATCTATCAAGGACATAAAGAATGGCAAGGAACAAAAGACGATGTGATGGGGTCGACCAACAAGAAGCTAAACGACCTGGTGTTTGCCTCTGACCTGTTTAAAAAAGTGAAAGAGGTAGAGATAAACGAAGCAAAACAATCAGATGAACGCTGACGAAAGGCGCTGCGCACTGGCACTATCGCGCATGGGCTATCATAACATAACGGTGCTGCGCGAGCTGTATAACGCGTGGGGCTCAATGGCCGATATTGTGAAGCAGCACGCACACCCCGAGCAGTTGGCACCCAACATGCCCGAACGGTTGCTGGCGGCCTTCGCACATACCGACGAGCACCTAAAGCGCGCCGACGAGGAGATGCGCTTTGCACAAGATAACAACATCAGCCTCATCACCTTGGCCGATGAGGCTTATCCGCAGCGGCTGAAAGCTTGTTTTGATGCTCCGCTGGCCCTCTTCTTTAAAGGCAACGCTAACCTTAACGCTAAACACTGCATCAGCATAGTGGGCACACGAAAGGCTACGCCCTATGCTGCCGACTGCATAGCACAACTAACGGCTCGGCTGAAGCAGTTGTGCCCCGATATGCTGATTGTGAGCGGACTGGCCTATGGCGTCGACATTATGGCGCACCGACAGGCTATTGACCATGCGCTGCCCACGGTGGCGGTATTGGCGCACGGGCTCGACACGCTATACCCTTCTCGACATCGCAAAGAGGCAACGCTGATGATGCAGAATGGAGGTCTGCTAACCGAATATTTCTCGCAATCGAAAATTGATAAACGCAATTTCTTACAACGTAACCGCATTGTGGCAGGAATGTCGGCGGCTACACTATTGGTGGAAAGTGCTGAACATGGTGGCGGACTGGTAACGTGCCGATTGGCACAATCGTATCAGCACGATGTGTTTGCCTTTCCCGGAAGTATCAATAACCCTTACTCGGTGGGCTGTAACCGCCTGATACGCGACAATGTGGCGGGGCTGGTAACCTCGGCCGAAGATATCTTGAAAGCTTTGTCGTGGGAGGAAGATATGAAAGAAACAGCTGCTACAAATGCTGCTTCTTCGATGGGTTCTTCTGTTTTAGGGGCTACGTCGGCCTCAACCGCCAAGGTGCCCAATGGGGCGCAGGGTGTGCTCGATGTGCTAACAAAAGAAAACGACCTGCACATCGACATTATTGCCACACGTGCAGGTCTTCCTGTAAATAAAGTGCTTGCCCTGCTCTTTCAGTTAGAAATGAGCGGAATGGTAAGCTCGCTAAGTGGTAGTAGGTACCACAAGGTCAATTCATAATTTATTTTCTCATTTTATACACCAGCGTGCCGCCCTTCATAATGTCGGCATGGTTGATGTAGTTGGTCTTCAGCTTCTTGCCGTTGAGCGTGATGCTTTCAACATATTTGTTTTCGGCCGACAGACCATCGGCTATCACCGTAAAGGTTTTGCCGTTTTGCAGATGCACGGTTATCTTCTTCATCTGCGGAGCACCAAACACATACTGTCCACTGACGGGGTTAACGGGATAGAAGCCCATGGCCGAGAGCATATACCATGCCGACATCTGGCCGCAATCGTCGTTGCCACAAAGGCCATCGACGGTGGGGCGATACTGGGTGTCGAATATCTCGCGTATCAGCTCTTGGGTGCGCTCGGGGCGTCCTGCCAAGGTGTAGAGGTAAGCCACGTGGTGCGACGGCTCGTTGCCATGGGCATACTGGCCAATGAGGCCCGTAACGTCGGCAATGTTGCTCTCAAGCTTCAGTGAGAAGAACTGGTCGAGCTTCTTCATGAACGGCTTGTTGCCGCCAAACAGTTTGATCAGTCCTGGCACATCGTGCTGCACCTGCCAGGTATATTGCCAAGCGTTGCCCTCGGTATAGTCGCCGCCAATGCTCTCTGAGTGAGCAAGGTTGCTGGGGTCGAAGGGTGTGCGCCAAGAGCCGTCTGCAAGGCGGGGACGCATGAAGCCTGTCGACTTGTCGAACAGGTTTTTATAGAACTGGGCGCGGCGCGTGAAATATTGTGCATCGTCTTTCTTGCCCATCAGGCGCGCCATGTCGGCAGCGCAATAGTCGTCGTACATCGACTCGAGCGACGACGATACCGACTCGGTCTTGATGAGGTCGGTGGGCAGATAGCCATACTTCATGTAGGTTTCCCAGTCGCTCTTCAGTTTGTGCGACACTGTCTGTGTCTTCTTCACGGCCTGGAAGGCACGCTCGGCATCAAAACCACGGAAGCCTTTGTGGTAAGCCTCGGCCACGATTGATACGGCGTGGTTGCCCACCATACAATAGTTTTCTTTGCCCCACAAGCCCCAGATGGGCAGGAAGCCCTGCACCTCGGCTTGCTCTACCAGCGAACTTACCATGCCATCAACACGGTCGGGCATAACGATGGTGTAGAAGGGGTGAGCGGCGCGGTAGGTGTCCCAGCATGAGAAGGTAGAATAAAATTTGCCCGTCTCGGCCTTCACAATCTGGTCGGCAGCGTTGCGATACATGCCATCAACGTCGGCAATCTGGTTAGGCTGAATGAGGGCGTGGTAAAACGAGGTATAATAGTTTTTCTTTTGGTCGAGGGTGCCCTCTACATCAATGCGCTGCAGGTAGGCGTTCCACTCATCGTGAGCGGCGCGGCGCGTGGTAGCAAAGTTCCAGTCAGGCAATTCGGCAGCCAAGTTCTTCTTGGCGCCATCAATGCTGGTGGTCGACATGGCAATCTTCATCAGCAGCTGCTCGCCCTGGTCAATGCCCTCAAAGGTGGCCACAATGCGGTCGCCCTTCTCGGTGTCGGCAGCTTTGTCCAGGGTGATGTGGCTGGCCACGGGGCGGTTAAACTTCAGTACGAAGAAGTAGTCTTGCTTCACCCACACCGTGTTCTGTACATGGCCCACCAGCGTTTGTGCATCTTCCCAATGGGTTTCGCAAAGGTTCACCTGCGAGTGATATTGCTTCTCGTTCCAGGATGGGCCGTGCTGCAGGTCGATGAGCACAGAGGTAGAGTCGGCGCTGTCGAAGGTGTAGCGGTGGAATGCCACGTGGGGCGTGGTGGTAAGTTCGGCCTTCACCTTGGCATCGGTGAGATATACCGAGTAGTAGCCTGGCGAGGCAAACTCTTGTTTCTTGTTGAAGCGTGAGCGATAGCCATCCCACGAGCGGGTGCGCTGGCCTGTTGACGGCATGACAAGAATGTCGCCAAGGTCCATACAACCTGTTCCGTTAAGATGGTTTTGTGTGAAACCCCAGATGAGAGAGTCGCTGTAAACATATTCGGCACAGTAGCGCCAGCCCACACCGCCCGTTACAGGGCTGGCCTGTATCATGCCAAAGGGGCTGCACGCACCAGGAAAGGTGTGGCCATTATCGGCATTGCCCACAAAGGGGTCAACATACTTTGTATAGTCGGTGTTGGTAGCCTTCGCCGTACCATGAGTTTGCGATGCTGCAAACCCTTGTGTGGCAGCAAGCCCCTTTGTAGCAGCAAAGCTTTGTGACGTAGCAAAGCCCAAGAAGCCCATTGCTGCAAAGGCGCATTGGTAGATAAAAGAAGATTTGTTCATTCGTTGATTAATTTATGTTAGCATTGATTGTTTTAATTACGTATGCAAAGTTACCGAAAACTATTAGTTTAGGCAAACCTCAGAAGAACAAAAATGGTTTCCATTACGGATAAATCGTCACACTTCAGCAGCAACGGTCTTACAAACAGCTGAAGCGTTCGATGAGTTTGCGGCGATAGAGGCGTCCCACCTTTACATAGTCGATGTTATCGAATGGGGGAAAGAAGTGGCACTGATTGCCTGTTACCTCGATAAGATAAGTCATGTTGATGATGTATTTTTGGTGCACCTGAATAAAGTCGGTGCTGGCGGTGAGCAGCGAGTCGCTGTTTACGGTGCGTTTGAGGTGTACGGGCTGGTCGATGCCTGCTAACACGGCCTCCCACACACGTTGCGACGAGTTGTATTGAAACACGCCAATGTCGCGAAGGTTTACCAAGCGGAAGTCGGCGGCGCCCGTGTACATCAAAAACTTTTCGTCTTGCGTGGGCTGCACGATGGGTGTGGGCTCATATTTGCGCGAGGCATATACACGCTGTAGCACGGTGCGTAGGTCGGCATCGTCGATAGGCTTCATCAGAAAGTCGAACGCCTGATTGCGGAAGGCCGAGAGCATATATTTGTCGTGCGCCGAAAACATGACCACCTTACAGCGGCCGTTGCTTTGACGGTCCATACGTTCAAGGAAGTCGATGCCAGAGAGGTCGGGCATCTCGATATCAAGAAATAACACGTCGGGGTTATGTTTGGCCAATAGTTCAAGGCCTTCAACGCCACCTTGTGCTGTTCCCACCACGTTGATGTCGGGGTAGGCTTCGAGGCGGCGAGCTAAGTCGAGGGCCGCAGCCTTCTCATCGTCAATAATTACTGCTTTCATATATTTTATTATTCTTCACTTATATATTTTCTTTTTTGGGGGGGATTGCCTTTACACTTCTATTTTAGTTTCCTAAACTGAGCTTCATGCCATCGGGTATGATTAAGGCCGACTGGCATCCGATAACCTTTCCGCTATCGTTGGTAAGGTTACGTAGGTTGAAACGCATTTTTTGTTTGTTATGTTCGTTCATCACCGTTATGGTTTGTGTGATGATGCTTAGGCCCGTGCGTTTCTTGGGGCGAGTCGACCGTATGTCGAAGCCGCGCCCATTGTCGGTTACTGTGATGGTGGTGGCGCCAGGGGTGGGCTGCACGGCAATGGTCAGGCGCTTGGTGCCATCCCATCCTTTCAGACCATGTACCAGGGCGTTCTCGGTCAATATCTGTAAGAACATAGAGGGTATGCGCACCTCGTTGAGCGACACCTGAGGGTTGGCCTCGATTTTGAAGTGGAAGTCGGAACCCATCATACGTTGCTCTATCGCCACATAACGTTCAACGAAAGCCAGTTCTTCGGCCAACGTCACCGACATGCACAGCGACATGTCGAGGTTGGCACGAATGAGCCGAGCTAAGTCTTGCAGCTGGTCGGCCACGGCTGCTGTGGCGGCATCGTTGCGCACATTAATAATATTATTGTTTAGCACGTTAAACACAAAGTGGGGGTTGATGCGGTTTCGGGCGCTCGACAGCTTCAGTTGCATAATGTCCATGCGCCCTTTCAGCAACTGCTTGCGCGACATAACAATCCACAGCACCAGCAACAGCACCAGCACGATGGCCACCGATACCAGCACCGTAATCAGCGTGTTGGTGCGATAGATGTAAGCATTTTTCTGCTGCATGGCCAAGTCGTGGTGCAGGCGTAGCGTGTCTTGCGTAAAGCGGTTTAATATTTCTGTGGCGCGCATATTGCTTCGGCTGCTGTTCATGCTGTCGGTCATGTTCATGTCGGCCACCGTTACGGCATAGGCCTCGCGATACTGCCCTGTGCGTGCATAATATTGTTGCAGATAGCCATTGCGTATATGCACCATATTATATACGGTGCAGGCGCCAGCGGGTTCGGTGGCTAAGATGCGTTGCACCGTAGGCATATCGCCCTCTTGCAGCGCGATACCAATCTTTATGGTGTTGATATAATAGTTGGCTACGGGGTCGTTCATGCGGCGCATATAGTCCTCGGTCATAGACAGATAGCGTCGTGCCTCGTCAAGCTGTCCCAAGTTGAGATACACATCGGCCAGATTGGTGCGACATAGATACATATCAAAGTTGTGCTCCATGCCCTTCTGCAGCAACATCTTTTCTAAGGTTTTAAACCGTTCGAGCGACGCTTTAAAATCTTTGGCATAATAAAAATATGAGCCATAGTCGTTTAAGAAATAGGCTTGCATGCTTGTTTGCATCTCCTTAAAGTGGCGTTCCGTTTGCTCATAATATTTGCGCGACGACGGAAAGTCGTTAAGGTTCATGTAGATGCGAGCCAAGCCCAGATACAGTGTGATGTCCTTGCTTTTAGGCAAGGCGAGCGAGTCGACAAGAAACAATGCTCGGCGATACCAATGGGCCGCCTCGGGCAAGTTGTCTTTAAAATAATAAGCGTCGGCCAAGTTGCCGCACAAGTCGGGCAACGTGCTAAGGTTTCCCGACGACATAAGATAATGGTAAGCCTGGGTGTAGAATGCCGTTACCGAGTCGGGCTGCTGATGAAAATTGTGTAGCCGCGTAGCTTTGCACGAATAGGTTAATGCCAAAAGGGCATCGCGACGTGTTGATGTTGGCTGCCGAAGGGCGTAGGCCAAGGTCTTATCAACGTATGGTTGCATGCTGTCGGGTGTGGCCGAGAGCAGATACCATGTGCCCATACGTGCGCAATATTCATAATAGGTGAGACTATCGGTGGCGCTCTTCATGCCTTCAGAAATAAGGCTGAAGGCTTGTGGGCTACGCCGTTTTATCGAGTCGTCAATGGCCATCAGCGCCTGTTCATGCGCTTCGTTGTTGCCATCGGCTCCCGAACCGCATGAAAAGAAGATGCTGCACAAAGCCACGCACAGCATCACGAGTCTCGATTTTTGAACCAAGCGCCTCCCCATTACGAATTATGAATTACGAATTGTAAATTATGAATTAAACAATTAGTTTGCTTGCTCGCTAATAAACTTGATGCGCACCAGTCGTATCTCGTCTTCATTCACATCTTCGCCATCAAACTCGTCAAGGGCGGCTTCAAGGCTATCCGACTCGCTTGAAGAGAAATAGTCGTAGATGTCGTCAACCTTATCCTCGTCCATCACATCTTCAAGAAAATAGTCGATGTTCAGTTTTGTGCCACTATACACGATGGCCTCAATCTCGTCGAGCAGTTCGCTGAAATCGAGTCCCTGTGCACTGGCAATATCGTCGAGTGGTATCTGTTTGTCAATCTCGCGAATGATGTATATCTTCTTTGCCGACTTCTTCGCTACGGTGCGCACGCGCAAGTCTTCGGGGCGTTCAATCTCGTTCTCTTGGCAGTGGCGTTTTATCAGTTCGCAGAATTCTTTGCCATAGCGGCGCGCCTTGCCAGCGCCCACACCTTGCACGTTTTGCAGCTCTTCTATCGATACCGGATACATGGTAGCCATTTGTTCCAGCGAGATGTCGTGGAAGATAACCCATGCGGGCAAGTTGTGCTTATGAGCCACCTTGCGACGCAAGTCTTTCAGCATCGAGAATAGTTCGGGGTCGAGGGCGCCACCCTCGGCGCTGGCGCCCTCTTCTTCGTAGGCGCTGAAGTCGGTATCTTCAACAATCATGAACGATGTGGGCTGCTTCAGCCATCTACGTCCTGCTGCCGTGATGCGCAGTGTGCCATAGTTTTCAATGTCGATGTCGATATATCCTGCCAAGATAGCCTGTCGCACAACAGCGTTCCATATCTTCGATGGCATATCTTCGCCCGCGCCAAAGTCTTCAATCTCGTCGTGATGTCGCGACACCACCTCGTCGGTAGCGCGCCCCTTCACCACGTCGATCAGATAGTCTTGACGATATTCGTGCTTCACGGCCACCATCACGCTCAGAAAGGCTTGCAGCGCCTCTCGTCCTTCTGTCTTCACCTTTGGGTGCAAGCAGTTGTCGCAGTTGTGGCAGTTGTCGGCCGAATATTCTTCGCCAAAGTAGTGCAGCAGCAGCTTTCGCCTACATACCGACGACTCGGCATAGGCGGCCGTCTCCTGTAGTAGCAGTCGGCCAATTTCTTGCTCAGCGCCCGACTTGCCATCCATAAATTTCTCCAGCTTCTGCAAGTCTTGGTGTGCATAAAAGGCTATGCATACACCTTCGCCACCGTCGCGCCCCGCACGTCCTGTTTCCTGGTAATAGCCCTCCAGACTTTTGGGTATGTCGTAGTGTATGACGAAGCGCACGTCGGGTTTGTCGATGCCCATACCAAAAGCTATGGTGGCCACAATCACGTCGATGCGTTCCATGAGGAAGTCGTCTTGCGTTTGCGATCGGGTGGCCGAGTCGAGGCCAGCATGATAGGGTGCCGCCTTGATGTCGTTGGTACATAGCACGGCTGCAAGCTCTTCTACCTTTTTGCGCGAGAGGCAGTAAACGATACCGCTCTTGCCAGGATGTTGTCGAATAAACTTAATGATTTGTCGGTCGATATCTTTGTTCTTCTGCCGTACCTCATAATATAGGTTAGGGCGGTTGAACGAGCTCTTAAACTCGACGGCATCGTTGATGCCCAAGCTCTTCTTGATATCGTTGCGCACCTTGTCGGTGGCAGTGGCGGTGAGGGCAATGACGGGAGCATTGCCTATGCGGTTAATGGTGGGGCGCAGGTTGCGGTAGTCGGGACGGAAGTCGTGTCCCCACTCAGAGATGCAGTGCGCCTCGTCGATGGCGTAGAACGAAATCTTAAACGATTGGAAGAAGGCGATATTGTCTTCCTTATTCAGCGACTCGGGGGCCACATACAGCAGCTTGGTGCGTCCGCTACGCACGTCGTTCATCACCTGTATCACGGCTGCCTTGTTCAGCGACGAGTTGAGGTAGTGTGCCAGTGCGGGCTCGTCGCTCAGCGCGTTCACCGCGTCTACCTGGTTCTTCATCAGGGCGATGAGGGGCGACACCACGATGGCGGTGCCCTCCATCAACAGCGATGGTAGCTGGTAGCACAAGCTCTTGCCGCCGCCTGTAGGCATCAACACAAACACATTGTTTCCGTCGAGCAAACTGCGTATGATGGCTTCTTGTTCGCCTTTAAACTTATCGAAGCCGAAGTAGCGTTTTAGTTGTTCGTTAAGATTTACGTCCTTGGTCATAGCATTTCTTGTTAGGTTTTGGGGTGTGGGGTGGAGGGGGCTACGACGCCTCCTCCATGCGGTTAAGATTTGATTTCTCCAGCTGTGCCTTGGCATAGTCGAGCGATACCACAAACTTCTTAACCTTTTTGCTGGGTATCTCATACATGGCATCCATCATCACCGACTCTACAATCGAGCGCAAGCCACGAGCGCCCAACTTATATTGCACAGCCTTGTCTACGATGTAGTCGAGCGTCTCTTCAGGGAAGCTGAGCTTGATGCCATCCATCTCAAACAGCTTGATATATTGTTTTACAATGCTGTTCTTAGGTTCTGACAAGATGCGGCGCAGGGCCTCTTTGTCGAGGGGCTTAAGGTAGGTGAGCACGGGCAGACGACCGATAATCTCTGGAATAAGTCCGAACGACTTCAAGTCTTGTGGCAGCACATACTGCATGAGGTCGCCCTTATCGATACGTGCCACGTTCTGTATGGCGTTGAAGCCCACGGTGTGGGTGTTCATACGCTGTGCTATCTTGCTCTCGATGCCGTCGAAGGCGCCACCGCAGATGAAAAGGATGTTGCGTGTGTCAACGTGCACATAGTCTTGGTCAGGATGCTTACGGCCTCCCTTAGGTGGCACGTTTACCATGGTGCCTTCAAGCAGTTTCAGCAAGCCTTGCTGCACACCCTCGCCACTCACGTCGCGGGTGATGCTGGGGTTGTCGCTCTTACGGGCAATCTTGTCAATCTCGTCGATGAAGACGATGCCCTGCTGTGCGGCCTCTACATCATAGTCGGCTACCTGAAGCAGTCGAGACAAGATGCTCTCAACGTCTTCGCCCACATAGCCAGCCTCGGTAAACACCGTGGCGTCGACAATGGTGAAGGGCACGTCGAGCAGGCGTGCGATGGTGCGTGCCAGCAAGGTTTTACCTGTGCCGGTGCTTCCCACCATAATGATATTGCTCTTTTCTATCTCTACGCCGCTCTCGTCGTGTGGCTGACGCAGACGCTTGTAGTGGTTATACACGGCCACCGAGAGATAACGTTTTGCCTCGTCTTGGCCAATGATATATTCGTCAAGATATTGTTTTATCTCTGTAGGTTTGGGCACCTGCTTCAGGTTGAAGTGGTGCTGGCCGTCCTTCTTGTTGCGACGTGCTTCGGGCTCGAGCTCAAGGTTCATCGACTTGAGTATCTCGTAGCACTGTCGCACACAGTCAGAGCAGATGTATCCGTTCTGTCCTGTGATGAGCAGTTCGGCATCTTTTTCTGGTCTTCCGCAGAAGTTACATTTGTTCATTCTCTGTCTTTATTTTTATAGTTGACAAGTTGACAAGTTGACGAGTTGACAAGTTGACAAGTTGCTTGCTTTTGTTGTTATAGTTGACAAGTTGTTTGTTTTGTTATTATAGTTAACAAGGTCATTGCCTCTCCCAGAACAAGCAATGCATATCTCCTTGTTAACTCGTCAACTTGTCAACTCGTCAACTAATTAACTAACCTATTTCTTTCTCTCCAGCACAGTGTCTACCATGCCATATTCTTTTGCCTCGGGTGCTGTCATCCAGTAGTTGCGGTCGCTGTCGGCCCACACCTTATCAAAGGGTTGGTGCGAGTGTTCAGAGATGATGTTGTACAGCTCTTTCTTCATCTGGCCTATCAGCTTGGCTTCAATCTCGATATCTGAAGCCTGACCCTGCGTGCCACCCAGCGGCTGATGTATCATCACGCGGCTATGTTTCAACGCGCTACGTTTGCCCTCTTGTCCTGCTACCAGCAGCACGGCGCCCATTGATGCTGCCATGCCCGAGCACAGTGTGGCCACGTCGGCCGAGATATATTGCATCGTGTCGTAGATGCCGAGGCCAGCGGTAACGCTACCGCCAGGCGAGTTGATGTAAAGCGAGATGTCTTTCGAGTTGTCTACCGAGTCGAGATACAGCAGCTGCGCCATGATGGTGTTGGCTACATAGTCGTCGATAGGAGTGCCGAGAAAGATGATACGGTCGGCCATCAAGCGCGAGAACACGTCCATCTGTGTTACGTTCAGCTTTCGCTCTTCAAGGATATACGGATTGAGGTATTGCGACTCTGACTTGATAACATCGTCAATCACCATACCATTCATGCCAAGGTGTTGTGTGGCAAATTTTCTAAAATCGTTCATACAATTTATTGTTATCTACTAAACAAAAAAAGAGAGGTTATCGGCTTTCTGCCCCTCGTTTGCGATATTATTTCTACAAAGATAGGCAAAAAAGTCGATAACCTCTTTTATTTGAAGAAGTTTTTTTCTTTTTCTTTGAACTTTAATCAGTTCAGAAGTTAAATGAAATTATGAAGTTTTTGGCAAAAACTTCAAGAAATCCCTCTTTTCGGCAGGATTACTTTTCTTCCATCAGCTTGTTAAACTCGTCAAGCGTCACTTCCTTCTCGTTCAGTTTTACTGAAGCCTTCAGGGCGTTAACCAGCTTCTTGTCAACAGCGCGGTCAACGAAGCCGTCAATGTTCTCACGCTTCTTCAGCATCTCGTCAACATAGCGGTCAACATACTCCTCGGGCACGTTGTCCATGCCATACTGTGCAAACTGCATGCGAGCGCCTTCCTTAGCGGCAGCCTTCACATCGTTGTCGTCAACCTTAATGTCGTGAGCCTTCACCAGCTGCTCTTTGATGAGGTGCCACTTCAGCTGCTCAAGGCTGGCAGCAAAGTTCTTCTCAACAAACTCTTCGCCGCGCTCCTTGTTGTTAGCCAGCATGATGCGCTTCAGCAGAGCCTCGGGGAACTGCAGTTCGCCTACCTTCTCCTCGGTATATTTCTTTACGTCCTCAAGGAACTTGAAGTCGCTGTTAACCTCGAGCTGCGGAACCAACGACTCGGCAATCTTCGCGCGGCACTGCTCCTCGGTGGTAACGTCGGTCTCCTCGCCAAAGATTTTCTTGTAGAAGTCTTCGTTCAGGTCGGCCTTCTTGAAGCGGTTAATCTCTGTAATCTGATAGCTAAAGTCGGCGGTCAGCTCCTTAGCCTGCTCGCGTGTAATCTTCAGCAGTGAAGAGATTTCAGCCTCGCCCTCGGGATAAGCCTTGCGGGGGTTGAAGGTGATGATGTCGCCCAGCTTGGCACCATCAAACAGGTGCTTCTGCTCGTCTACCTTAATATACTGGGGCATCAGCACAGCAGCCTCAACAGTGATGCCACCTTCCTTAGTGTTGCCCTCAGCGTCGAGCTCGCGCAGGTCGCCCTTCAGCATATCGTTCTGCTCAGCGTCAAAGTCTTCAGCCTTTACATATTCGCCAGCGCGGCTCTGCAGCATCTCCAGCTGCTTGGTAATCAGGTCGGCGTCGGCCTTAATCTTATAATAGTCGATCTTGTTCTTGCCGTTCAGCTCAATCTTAAACTCGGGAGCCACAGCAATATCGAAGATGAAGGTATAAGGAGCATCCTTCACAATGTCAACGGGCACCTGCTTCTCTGAAGGCATGGGCTCGCCCAGCATCTGTATCTCGTTGTCTTTGATGTATTTGTACATCTGCTCGCCAACAACCTTGTTTACAGCCTCCATCTTAACCTGTGTGCCAAACTGCTTCTTAATCAAGCCCATGGGCACCATACCGGGGCGGAAACCAGGATAGTTAGCTTTCTTACGATATTCTTTCAGGGTCTTCTCGGCATCAGCCTTGAAGTCAGCTTCTTCTACCGTGATGGTGAGCAAACCGTTCACCTTCTCCGGATTTTCAAATGAAATGTTCATCTTAGTTTTCTTTATTTTATGTTATTATATTCTTTTCGTTTCTATGCACCATGATGGGCGGTGGCATTGCCTTGCACGAGGGCAATGGCTCTGGTTGGCTTCTACCCCGATAGGTACAACAATGCAATTTGAGGTGCAAATTTACTCATAATTAACGTAATAACCTAAACTCATAGTAAAAAATTTGTTTTTTTAACCCAAATCGGTCGTTAGGGCTTGCTTGTATTTTATATTTTAAAAGAAAGAAAAACGGCCGAAACGCAGGATGACGTGCCAGCATCGACATTTTATGTATTAACTGGGGCGTTTTGTACAGAATGAAGAAAAACACTTGGAGGGGTAGAAGATAATGCCTATCTTTGCAGTGTAATAAAAACAAAACACAGTATAAACCCTTTTAACACATATAATTATGAATACAAAGAAGAACGAGAACGTGAAGGCTAACATGGCAGCAGCCGCCAGTTCAACACTTGGTGCAGCCGTTGGCGTAGTAGGTGGAACATTGCTGTCTGAAGAGATACATGCAGCCCAAGTGGAAGACCCCGTTCTTCCTGAAGACCCCCAAGCCACTGACGATGTACCCATCGTAGATGTTGAGGCACCCACCCATAGCACCGCTTCTCAGCCCACAGTGGCCGCTACCACTTCGCACGTTACCCCCGTTAATGTTGAACCCATTGCCCCCGAGCCTATTCCTGAGCCCGACCCCATTCCCGCTCCTGGTACTGATCCCCTCCCTGTTCCTGACCCCGATCCTGAACCTACTCCTGGTCCCAACGTAATGCCTGCTTCTACGCTCAGCCCTGACGTGCAGGTGCTCGACTATCAAACCATTACTGGCGCCAACGGGCAGCAGATGGATGCCGCACTGGTAAACATTAGTGGCAATCAAGCCCTTATCGTTGATGCCGACCGTGATGGCGTGGCCGATGCGCTTGTTGCTGACGCAAACAATAACGGGCAGATTGACAACGACGAGGTAGTGGATATCTCTATGCATCAACTCTCGATGTCTGAACTTCAGGCAGCGGCAAACCCCGACCCCGTTGCTGATCCCGACCCCAACGTCATGGCGCAGAACGCTTATAACAGCGACTATGAGAACAATGCCAATGTTGACGATTACATGGCATAAACAATACAAAAGCACTCCATATTATATATATACTTTAATAACCGTTTAAAATACTGAGCAATGAATACAAATAATATAGATAACGAGCGCACTCAATATGATGCCAATCTTGACGAGCGCACCCAGATAGACAATACCGAGCGCACCCAGCGTACCGAAAACGCTGAACAACACAACAACGCAGCGCCCTCACAGCCTGCACAGCCCATCAAGAAGGGCCCGAAGGTAGGACGCATCCTTGGCGGAGCCGCAGCAGGCGTAGCCCTTGGCGCAGCTGCCACCGTGCTCAGCAGCGGCACTCCTGTTGATGGTGCCGAAGCAAATGGCGGCGAAGAGGTGCCCACATGGAGCGATGGCGAGGTGCCAGTGGCGCATGGCGTTAACGACGATATGTCGTTTACCGAAGCCTTCAACACGGCTCGCACCGAGGTAGGCCCTGGTGGCGCCTTCGAGTGGCACGGTAATATATACCATACCTATAATAAGAGCGAATGGGATAACATGTCGGCCGAAGATAAAGCAGCCTTTGGACAACACTTCAGCTGGACTGGCTCGACAACGGCTCAGAACGACGAGGTAGAGGTGGTTAATGTACATACCGCTGGTCACACCACTGGCCACACTGCTGGTCATACCGCTGGCCATGCTACGGCTCAGACCGAAACCGCTCAAACCGAAACCGTTCAGGCGCAACCTGTAGCCCAAGGCCCTCAGGGCGACGAGCCTAACTATATAACTGGTAACCAGGGCCCTCATCCACAGCCAGTAGCGTCTAACGAACCACACACGGTATCTGAAGAGAGCGATGTGCAGATACTGGGTGTTTCCCACGACGACGAAACGGGTTATACCTTTGCACAGCTTTCTGTTGATAACCACGATGCCATCATGGTTGACATCAATGGCGACCACGAGTTTGATGTTTTGGCTGTCGACTTCAACGACAATGGCAAGCTTGAAGACAATGAATATGCCAACATTTCTGGAGGACACATCACTGAAGCGTATGCTCAACAGATGGCTGCAATAAACCAAGCGCCGAACACCGATACTGATGATAGCGCAACCAACCCTGTTGAACATGACGAACCGCAGGTAATGGCTCAGAACGACGAAGTAGCACCTCAAGTGGGCACTACATCTGGCGAATATGATTGTGGTACCACCAACGACAGCCTCCCCGTCGACTTAGAAAACGACTGTCTCAGCGAGCAGCCCACTGACGACTTCTCTGACGGTAGCTTGATGGTATAATCTTCTATTTCACATTACTCTTTAACCGTTTTTATGATGCAAAACCACACAATGCAAGATAAAAAACGAAAATGCAACAGCAGCGCACCCGCCAGCATGGCACGGTGCGTTGCCTTGTGTCTTTTTATGGCGTTGGCCATGCTTTTTGCCACCAACGCACAAGCCAAGATATACCTTGTGGCAGTGGGTATATCTGATTATCCAGGCGTAGCCAACGACCTGACACTGCCTGCTAACGATGCCAAGACCATTGCTTGGCTCTATTCGCAAAACTCTCATGTGAAATATTCGTTGCTGCTCAACAGCGATGCCACCAAAGACCGCATCGTAAAGGCTATGAGCAAGCTGTATAGCGAGGCTACCGCCAACGATATCGTGGTGTTCTTCTTTAGCGGACACGGCTATCCTGGCGGCTTCGTGGCACACGATGCCATGCTCGACTATCAGGTGATACGCAAAGCCATGGCCAGCACCAGCTGTAAGAACAAAATGATCTTTGCCGATGCCTGCTATGCGGGAAAGATACGCACCAACGGCCGTAACAGTCAAAACTCGATGGCATCGGCCAAGAAGGCCAACGTGATGCTCTTTCTCTCGTCGCGCAGCAACGAGATGTCTATCGAGCGTCGAGATATGAAGAACGGCTTCTTCACCACCTATCTCGTGCAAGGCTTGCGCGGTGGCGCCGATGCCAACCGCGACCGCACCATCACGGCCAAAGAGCTGTTTACCTATGTTCACTCGGGCGTGATAAAGCTGTCGCGCAACATGCAGCACCCTGTCATGTGGGGCAAATTTTCTAACGATATGCCTGTAATAAAGTGGTAAAACTTACGAAACTAAAATATAATACGTAATAAAAAATGTCAAACGATATTCTTAAAATAAAATGTCCGCATTGCGGAGCCGTGCTCGCGGTAAAAAACATTCCTAATATTGAAACCAAGGTGGTGCCTTGCCCCATCTGTAAACAAAAGTCGCCATTCCTCAATTTCAAGGTGTTGCCACAAAACAATCAGCCACAGGTCGACCCTGGCACCGACCTGCCCGAAGGCATGGGCGGCCAGCCGCGTGGCAACGACCCCGAACTGACCGACTATGATCAGAACCACGGTATGCCTACAAAGACGCCCCTCTTCTCTGTAAAGGTGGCGGGCTCGCCCAAGGGTTTCTTGCTGCGCGAGGGGCGCAACGTGATTGGTCGAAAGGCACAGGCATCGCAAGCCACCATACAAATCGACACTCATGGCCAGAAGCGTATGAGCCGCGAGCACATCGTTATCAATGTTACTGCCTCGCCGCTCATGGGCTATGTGCACACCGTGTCGCTCTATAAGCAGCAGGTAAATGCCACCATGGTGAACAACCAGCCGCTGATGTTTGGCGACGAGGTGGTGCTGAAGTCGAACGACCTCATACAGTTGCCCGACGCCACACTGCGCATCGTTAGTCCTGACGAAGACGAAACCGTCTTCTAACCGTCGGCGAACGCTTCGGCACTCCATAACGCACCCCTCAATGCACCCCTCCTATCATAAACATCATAACAAATACGCAGAACGAAAAAATGATGAAATTTAAATTAAAAGCATATAGCATACAAGAGTTTGGACAGCGCAAAGATGCGCAAGGCAACCCTCACCAAGAAGATAGCATATACCCCTTGCATGGCAAGCAGACCGATGCCGACCGCCTCTTCATCCTGTGCGATGGCATGGGCGGACATGATGCTGGCGAGGTGGCCAGCGCCACCGTGTGCGAGGCCATGAGCCAAAGCGTAAACGCCAGCGTGCCTAACAGCGAGGCGTTGTTTACCGACGATATGTTGCTGAAGGCGGTGGCCGATGCCTTCCATGCCCTCGACCAGAAAGATAATGGCGCCTCAAAGAAGATGGGCACCACCATGACATTTTTAAAACTGCATGCGGGCGGTGCCACCATCGCACACATGGGCGACAGTAGGGTGTACCACATCCGTCCTGGTAAGGATGCCGACAGCACGCAGATATTGTTTATGACCGAAGACCACTCGCTGGTGAACGACCTCATCAAGATAGGCGAGCTCACGCCCGAAGAGGCCAAGGTGTCGCCACAAAAGAACATTATCACCCGTGCCATGCAACCACACATGGAGCGTCAGCCCAAGGCCGACATTCATCATGTTACCGATATTAAGCCCGGCGACTATTTCTATCTCTGCTCTGACGGTATGCTCGAAGAGATGGAGGATGCCAACATACGCTTCAACTTCTCTGACATGAATGGCGACGACGAAAACAAGGTGCAGGTGCTTACCAACGCCACCATCGATAACCGCGACAACCACACGGCCCTCATCATTCATATTCTTGATGTTGAGGGCGAGGCCGAAGGGGCGCCAGCGCCATCAGTAGCTCCTGCTCAGTCGGCTGCTTCATCCCCCACGTTTACGGCCGATGCTATTGATGATGAACAGCCTGTGGTGCCGAATAATCCGGCCAACACGCCATGCCCCACACCAGCAAACAGTAATCGTAAGGCCAAGGGTATGATGAAATTTGTTTTGGCTCTTGTCATTACGTTGCTGGCCGCAGCCGCCTATTTCATTGTGCCCATGCTGCTAAAAAATAAGCCTGAACCCACTAAGCCCAACAAACCTAACGTTGAGCAAAAGGATAAAAAGAAGAAAACAAACAAGCGTCGCACCACCACTGTTGCACCTGCCAATAAACCAGAAAAAGCAACGGCTACCGAAGCTGTTGACCCCAACAAGCCTACTGAGGCCGCTACACCCACTCAGGCAGCAACTGCTACTGAGGGCGCAGCGTCAGGTAACCCCAGCAAGCTCAATACTCCAGGAAAAATAAATATTCCTAATAAGCCCGCTGTAAATCCTGCTAAACCCAGTAAGCCCGCAGCTGCTCCCGAACATGGTGCGCACACCAGTTCGGCAGCACCCGCTGCTACCGAGACACACGAGCATAGCGCTGTAGATAAGCTTCGTGAGGGTTTCAATAAACACAACCATGCGGCCGACGCGCCTGGCAAAGGCATGAAATAAAAACAATATGAACGCACTGAAGACCAACGCCGTGCTGCAAAACGGCAAATATCGCATAGAAGGGGTGCTGGGGCAAGGTGGCTTCGGCATCACCTATCTGGCCTCTCAGGTGGCGCTAAACCGTAAGGTCACCATCAAAGAGTTTTTTATGAAGGAACTGTGCAACCGCGATGAACAGACCTCGCAGGTGTCGGTACCATCAATGGGCAGTGTCGACACCGTAGCTCGGTTTCGTGCCAAGTTTGTGAAGGAGGCGCAAACCATTGCCGCCCTTAACAACCCGCACATCATTCATATTCACGACATCTTTGAAGAGAACGGCACGGCCTATTATGTGATGGACTATCTCAGCGGTGGGTCGCTATCCGACCTCGTGCAGCGCAATGGCATCTTGGCCGAGGCTACAGCCCTTGGCTATATTCGTCAGGTAGCCGATGCTCTCAGCTATATCCATGCTCGCAACATCAACCACCTCGACATTAAACCTTCAAACGTGCTTATTGACGGCAACGGCAATGCTGTGGTCATCGACTTTGGCTTGTCGAAACGTTACGACAAAACTGGCTCGCAAACCAGCACCACACCCGTGGGCATCAGTCATGGCTTTGCGCCCCTCGAACAGTATCAGCCTGGCGGCGTGAGCACCTTCTCGCCCACCACCGACATCTATTCGCTGGGGGCTACACTGTATAAACTGCTGTCGGGACAAACGCCGCCCAACGCTACGGCACTGCTCGATGCCGACCTCGACCTCTCGCGCCTATCAGCATCGCCCTCCACCAAGGCTGCTATCGCTGCGGCCATGCAGCCCAAACGCAAAGGCAGACCCCAAACTGTTGAGGCGTTTATCGCTATGCTCGACGAAAAGGTTGCCCCAAGCGTTGCTGTGCCCATACAGGCTATGGTAGACGAAGAGGCTACTGTCATCGCACACGAGCCTGAGGTTCCTCAGCCTACGGTGGAAAATCCTTCTGTTACTCAAGCTAAGAAGGAAAAGCCTACGGCTCCTCAGCCTAAGGAAGAAAAGCCTTCTACCCCTCAAACTAAGAACGAAAATTCTGTCGGTAAAAACCTCGGCTTTAGTTATATGCGTGCCATGGTGGCCTTTGTCGTCATCTTTGTGTCGATGTATCTAATAGATAGTCTTTCTAACGTCTATCAGGGGCCTGAACTAAAGTCGGTTGCTGAGTGGGGTTATTATGACCTTGACGTTAACTTCTTTCAGATGATTTTTATCACGGGGTCAGGCTTCGCAACTAACCCTGATAGTTGCGTAACTTATTATTATGCTGACCTTATTGCATATCTCGTCGTCTTGCTCCTTCTTATGGCATTGTGCTGGGTGGTGAAACGATATCGTGCAAAGCAATGGGTGCTGTTTTGTGCCCGATATGCCATCGTGCCCATCGCTATTAATTATATGCCGCTTTGCTGGTTTTGGATTTATAGTGTAGGACATCGCGATGGCACAACCGACTATACGGGTGTCAACTATTTTCACATCTTCTTCCTCTTTGCCCTTCTTTCTGTCTATGCCTTTGGCCTTGATAGCGGCAGAGCATCGGCATGGCAATTGTTTAAACGTTGGTGGAAGGATGCCAACATCAAGCGGGGCGTGCTGGTGTTTGTCGCTGAGATAGCATTGGCTATAATTATTCATGTAAGCTTAGATAGTTGTTGGAAGCCCTTTCGCGTTTTTTATTATGAAACTATAGAATACTCCCTTACCACCGTCAGTTCGTGGCTTTTTGCCCTTTCTGTGTCCTTCATGCTCTTCTGGCTTGTTAACAAATGCAAGAGCTATCGTGCCCTTTTAGTAGCGCGTTATGCTGTTTTCCCAAGTATGCTGCTGATTCAAGTATGCCCCGAAATACCTTGTATCATACCATGGTTTAGTGTATTCGGATCAGAAATGGGAGCAGAGTTTTTGTATTCACTAACGCCCAATAATACGTTCACCATATCCTATACCCTTCTCCTCCTTTCCGCCCTCGCCTTTACGTCGAAGATGCCGAAAGAGAAGTAGATGAGGTAAGGTGTATGTTGAATAGTGTGCTTATGAAAAGGTGTGCTTAACATAACATGGCACAAGACCGTGTTCTACTATACTTATATCATAGAGCCTATGCCATTTTGGTGTAGGCTTTTTTCGTAGAATAAGGCCACAGAAGTAGGATGATGGCCTCCGCGTATAGTAGGATGGTGGCCTCCGCGCCCCATCCTCCCACGCCAAACTGTGAAGAATCTTTTTGCGTTTTAATTTGAAAATAGAAAGTGTGTTGCTGGAGAACAGGGCACGGAGACCCTTGTTCTACTATGGTTTGCATGGCAATCTTTAGTAGGATGGTGGCCTCCGTGCCCCATCCTCCCGAATGTTATCACGGGGTTAAACCATTGATATATAGATGAGATATCAATGTGAAAGTAGGGTGAACCCCAACAGCAAGTCATGCTGCATCGACCGTTATGAACATGGAGAACGGTCGATGCTCGTGTTCATATCGACCGTTATGAACATGTGGAACGGTCGGTGTGAGATGACTTTCTCAATGCCTTCTCCCGATTTTCTCCCCCTTACAGCCCGATTTTTTGCTTGACATAGCTCGATTATCTGCTTGTTGTAACATAATCATCTGCTTGCTATAGTCTCCTGCTGTGAAGGAAGTTTGGGGCATGGAAGCATAACTTCAACCGAGGTTTATGCAAAAATGGCTCACCGCAATAAAAACTATTAATTTTACGTTCTTTTCAAAGAAAGGGCTTGTGCAATAGCGGCTTAAAGGCTAAAAGCACTACCTTTGCATACAATAATAAGTAACAACACGTTT
>ERZ1034626.169-NODE-169-length-46627-cov-4.963261_pt1 | contig 46627 bp, 27 predicted proteins | sample MGYA00520652_ERZ1034626 | MGnify/ENA primary metagenome ERZ1034626 (study PRJEB33766, sample SAMN09781765) | gut metagenome | biome: gut microbiome | host: Homo sapiens | place: Madagascar | study: EMG produced TPA metagenomics assembly of the PRJNA485056 data set... | reverse complement strand
CATAATTTTAAGCGCGAGGAAGCCTGTTGCTCCCGCGCGCTGTTTTTTACAGATTTTTAATTATTCGCTTGTTTTCATTATTATAAATCAACCGAAGCAGAGGCTCCCCAGTTATTACAGCGAATGGGCTTGCAATTAAGCCTTTCGCCTGCGCCGGTAAAGTCCAAAATAGGCTCCTCCAGCTCTGAAAGCTCAGAAAGCCTGCCGTCGGCAAATGCCTCTAACCTATTCATACAGTGACGCACTCTCGTAACAAGGCCGCCTATTCTGATATCCTGAACCTCGAAGCCGTTAGGCTTGTTTTCCCTTTCCCACTGCTCTTTAAATGCGTTGTAGAAATTATCAATAAGCTCAAGCAAGCGCTTATAATCCGCTATGATATTCCTTAATGCCGCCGTATCTCGGTTTTTATATGCTTTTCTTGTGCGAACGCCTATATCAAACTTTACAGACAGCACCTCGCAAAGCGTGCGAAGGGTTTTAAAAATATAACCGTAGCTTTGGTTTTCTTCAAGCCCTTTAAGCTTTGCGGCACATTCCGCATATTTTCCCCCGTCTTCCTCTCGTACGGTTGAATCAAGCATTCCCAAAAGACAATCGTTGTACAGCATATATTTTTCGGGATTCACCACTCCGTCTTCTTGCTCATTGGCTGTTCCCGGCAAATCCGCAAGCATAAAATCATCAAAGGCAATACCGTATTTTTCATAAAAACCTTTTTTGATCGTTTCGATATCTTCTGTTCCGCCGGCTATTTGGGCGGCATAATAAAGTGACGGCAACAAGCTGAATTTTGAACATTCCGCACCGTTATCCCCCCACATGGTTACAAAAACATTCTTAATATTCTTTTCCTTGCAGGCATTAAACGCTGCTTTTGTTGCAGCTATACTGTAAGCATTATGCGGAGCAAAGCCGGTCCAGCTCCACAAACCGCCCGCAAACCAAATATTATCCTTTATTGCCGAATGACTTTCTATCTGCTTTAAATAATGCTCTTTATCGGTTGAATAATAGTCCCAATAAATTAAATTAACATTATGAGGTATCATTTTCTTTACCCGTTCGGGAACGGCTCCCTCCTCATAATAGCTGCCCCCTAACAGGCGGAAAAACATATCCCCCCACATTATGCATTCAAAGCCGTGCTTTTCGGCTATCTGCGCAACCCTTTTAAGATGGTTTAAAAGTATATCAAATCTGTTTTCCGCGCCGTGAATTCTTTGGTATTCTCCCCTGCCGAGCATATGCGCTTCGTCCATTCCAATGTTGACAACGCGCGTTCTTAACGTTTTTTCAAGAGAAGCAAAAATATCGTCAATAAGCTTATAGGTATTTTCATCTCCCGCAAGCAGTATATCCTCGCAGTCGTTTATCCCTATGTAAGCCGGCCAGCGGAATATTGATTTTAAATGGGCAAGAGTCTGTATGGCGGGAATCAGCTCCATTCCGTGCTTAAAGGCATAATCATCTATTTCGCGCAGCTCTTTCTGCGAATATCTGCCGCGCAGATAACCGAAATACGGCTGATTATCAACCTCGTAGGTGTCTTCGGTATAAAGCATAAGCATATTATATCCGAGGCTTGTCGTAATATCTATCCACCTTTTCAGCGTGGGCACGCTCATAACCGCATTTCTTGAGCAGTCGATCATTACGCCTAATTTATTAAAGCTTATATTATTCATATCTGATACTCCCTTATATGTTTGTTCGGCAAGCCTTATTCCGGCATTACTGAAAAGCCGAAGCCGATCTGTTTTTCCGAAAGCTTGTATTCCTCAAGCGGCTCAGGCCCGCACGACGCGCTCCCGAGGCCGGAAACCCTGTAATCGGTTCTTAAATGAACCTTTCCGTCTTTTTTAAGCTCGTTTGTATGAGCTGCGGCAGTTAATGCCTCCGTACTGTAACGCGATACATTAAATTCCATTAAATCAAAGGCTGTAAATACCAAACCGCCGATAGCAACCATTTTTGTTTTATTATGATTTCCGTGCTCCTGCGGTCTGACATAGTTTACATATTCGCCATCGGCAGTGCTGCTGTAAAATCCCACGCTTGAGGCATGATCCGAATCGCAGTAGCTTTCGTAAGGACCGCTGCCGTAATAAGAAAATGCGTCGGCAGTCGGCGGCAGCTCCCATTCAAAGCCGAAACGCGGCAGCCACGCCGTTTCCTTGTTTATATCCGCAGTAACGTTAAAATCTATTTTGCCGTTGCCGTCAACCGTAATTTTTAAAATAAAGCGGCAAAACGGCGCTCTTGAAATTCCCGATAAGCTGCCGTTAACGGTTATGCCGCCGTTATTGTATTCGCAGCCGTAAATTTTCGTGAATACCCTGTCAAAACGCTCGATATCCTTCCAGGTGTGAAGAAAGAGTCTGTCGTTATCAATGGGCGCCCGCCAGACCGAAAGGCGCGGTATACCGCATATTTGCTCTGCGCCGCCGATTATAAGCGAGGTAAACATTCCGTAATGCCTTGAAAACGTGTAACGGTAGCCATTGCCCGAAAAAATAATATTGCCGCCGCTTTGCGTAACCCTTCCCGTTTTTTTACAGGGCTTAGCCTGCAAAGGCTTAACAGGTAATATATGCTGTGTGTGCGCGGCACGCTCGCCGTTTTTAATTAAAGCGCAGTCAAGCGTCATACCGTACATACATTTCTTTTCGGGAACGGTTATTTTAAGGCTTGTATTCCCGTGCGGCGGCACCTTAAGCCTTAAGCTTTCGCTTTTAACCTTAACACCGTCGCATTTTACGTAGTATGAAAATTCACATTCCGAAAGATCGGTAAAATCATAGCGGTTAAAAACCGTAAGCAGACCGTTTTTATAAACGGTTTTCATCGGCTGATACGCAGCCTTTATTTCAAGGGAGCCCGCCCTGAATGAGCGATCCGAAAACACCATACCGTCGCAGCAGAAATTGCCGTCGTGCGTCAGCTCGCCTTTAAAGTCGCCGCCGTATTTTTGAACGCCGTCAACAATAACCGTATGATCCGCCCATTCCCAAATACAGCCGCCTATAAGCTTTGGAAATTTGTCAACAAGCTCGGAATATTCCCATACGCTGCCCGGAGAGTTGCCCATAGAGTGCGCATACTCGCACATAAAGTAGGGCTGCTTTTTTTCTTTATCCTCTGCATAAGCCTTAACAGCGGAATGAAGCGGATACATCCACGAAAACACATCTGTATACGCCGTAAGCTCAGGGTGGTTATAATCCACGCTTTTGCGCGAAGCGTCCTCGCAGTGGATAAGCCTGCCGTCCCTTTGCTGTCTTACCCAGTCGGACATTGCCTTATGATTATCGCCGAAGCCGCTCTCGTTACCGAGCGACCACATAATGATCGACGGGTGGTTTCTGTCGCGCAGTACCGTTCTTTGCATACGTTCGATAAATTCTTTTTTCCAATCGGGGTTCGAGCATGGCCAGACCGGGTTATCAGAATCGTATCCCACCCCGACCCTTCTTTGCACGATACCGTGTGTTTCGATATCGGTTTCAAGCACAACATAAAAACCGAGCTCGTCGCACATTTCCAAAAATGCGGGTGCAGGCGGATAATGGGAGGTTCTTATGCAGTTTATATTAAGCTTCTTCATCAGCTCTAAATCGCGGCGAAGCTCGCTGTTCGTCATACACCAGCCGTTAGAAGGGTGGGTATCGTGGTGATTTACGCCGTGCAGCTTCACACGAACGCCGTTAATTCTAAGGGCATATTCACTGTCGATTTCAATGGTTCTGAAGGCTGTGTTAATACTGATGATCTCGCCGTCGCGTTCGGCTCTTACTTTATATAAATACGGCTTTTCGGCATTCCAAAAAACAGGTTTTTCAACCTCAAGCTCTGCGTTTTTTGTATTTTTTGCAATTCCGATAAGCTTACCCTCTGCGTCGTAAAGGGTAATATCCGCCGCCCTGTCCGCAAAAACAAGCACCCTGTTGTTTTCTGTTTTTACGCATATGTTTCTTATATGCTCCGGCGGGCGGATAAGAATATAGCAATCCCTGAAAATGCCGTTAAAGCGAAACATATCCTGATCCTCAAGATAGCTGCCGCAGCACCACTTAAGCACCTTTACCCGAACGGTATTTACGCCCCGCTTAACATAATCGGTTATATCAAATTCCGCCTGCAGGTGGCTGCCCTGTGTAAATCCGACCTCGCGCCCGTTTATGTATAAAAACGCGCATGAGCAGACCCCTTCAAACACAAAATACACCCTGCCCCAAAGCTTATCTATTGTAAATTCACGTTCATAAACTCCGCACGGGTTATCGTCGGGAACATAAGGGGGATCGCACGGATACGGATAACACTGGTTTGTATAATTCGGTTCGCCGTAACCCAGCGACTGCCAGCACGACGGAACATAAGCCGTATCCCATTTTTCTATTTTTTCCGGAACGTCGATATCCCTTTCAAAATATGCAAAGCTCCATTGCCCGTTTAAAGGCTTATACTCCGATCTGCCGATAGGTATGTAATAATCCCGCGGAGCAAGCCGGTTTTTGCTTGTGACCTGCGGATCCTCATATATTCTCATAACCTTCCCCCTTGTAATACAAATCAGCGTTTTTTAAAGCTTCGGGTATGCCGTGCGGCCTGAGCTGTCGCCTTATCACTCTGCAGCCCTGCCTCTTTTTATCACCGTTTTAACATTGAAATTATTATCCGTAATAACAAGATCGGCAAAAAAGCCCTCTTTTATCCGCCCTATATTTTCTTCGTTTATCAGTGCGGCAGGATTAGAAGAAAGCATTTTAGCCGCGGTTAATATACCGATACCGTAATCAACGCAAAGCACCTTAAGCGCCCTGTCCATTGTGCATATACTGCCCGCATAAGACGACATATCAGGTAATTTTGCAACCCCATCGTCTACAATTACCTCCGTGCCGTTTTTAAGACTGCCCAATTTTCCGCATTTCATATCGGTGCAGGAAATTCTTGTGGCGTCGGTAATGCCGCACACCTTTTTTTCTCCCTTAATCTTAAGCGCTAACTGCACGCATTCCTTGGGAACGTGTCTGCCGTCGCATATCAGCTCAAGCGTAACGCCGTCGTTAAGATACGCCGCTTCAACAACTCCCGCCGTTACCTTTTGTCCGCGCTTTTTATACGCCGTTACCGCATTGTAAAAATGCGTGATATGGGAAAATCCCGCATCAAAGCCGCGCTGCGCTTCGGCGGCGGTGGCATTTGTATGAGCCGCCGCGCAAATAATATTGTTTTCCTTACATATTTCGGCAAATTTTGCACTGTTCGGAATTTCGGGCGCGGCGTCCCATCTGATAATACTGCCGTCGGCGGTATCAAGCAGCTCGGCAATCTCGGCAAAGCTTATATCTCTTATCAGGTTTCCCGATTGCGCGCCTTTTGAGCTTTTGTCGGTGTTTGAAAAATAGGGACCCTCTAAATGAAGACCGACCGCCGCGTCTGAATATTTACTGTGCTTTTTAAAGCTGTGATACGCATTGATAAACCCGACAAGCTCGCTATGCGTTGCGGTCATGGCGGTAGGCACCAGAGTTGTAGTGCCCCTTTTAAGATGCGCCCTTACCGCCGTTTCAAACGCTTCGGCAGTTCCGTCCATAAAGTCCGCGCCGCCGCCGCCGTGAATATGAATGTCAACAAAGCCGGGGAAAACATACCCGCCCTTAACGTCTATACTCTCTTCACCACAGTCCTCTGCGCCTATTTTAAAAACAATTTCGCCCCTTATCAATAGGTTTTGCGGCTCGGTCACCTCGTCCGGCAATACAAATCTGCCGTTTTTTAAAAGCAGTGCGCTCATTATTTATTATATACCCTGATCTCGGATACGGGGCAGGCTGTTGCAACCGCGCTTGCATAGATCATAGCGTCCGGATGGTTTCTGAAAAGCGAGCAGGGAACCTTCGGAGTTACTTCGCCGTAAAGTATTTTGCGAAGCGCGGCGGCATTCCAATCGCGCGGCATACACATACGCACCTTTTTCGCATTGAAGATCTCCTTCATTCCAACGGTAATGCACCAATCGGGAATTGCGTCGAAATTCGCCCCGCAGTTCATAAACGCATTTATGGTTTTGGTTTCCCTTGTAATTTTAAGCGCTCTTGTGGGACGGTTGCAGAATTCCTCTGCCGAAACCTCTTCGCCGGGCTCCGGCGGTTCGTTGAAAGCATAATGTCCGTTAATTCCCACTCCCCCGAACACCATATCGAGCTTGCCGTATTTTTTAATCACTTCCATTATTCTGCCTTCGTTTCCGGGTTCGGGGAAAATTCTGTTTTCGGGAAGAAGGTTAAGCTCATCGTCGATCTTGCTGTAAAATATTCTGTCCATACCGCCGCGGAAGGAAAGCGGATCGTCGCGGTCAATATATGTATGCGCGTCCTTAAGATACTCGTCCATATTGATAAAGCAGCAATTTTTTAATGAAACGCGGTATTTGTTAATAAGCTCTACCATTCTTGAATACGGTCCTAAGGGTCCGTAGGGAACTATCATCAGCGTAGGCTCGCCGGCGGCGTTGTTCTTTTGAATAACCTCAAGAACCTCTATCGCAACCTTCCAGTACATATCAACCTCGTGCTCGCACACACACAATTTGATTTTTGTGTCTTTTCCCAGTTCCTCAGGGGGTATAAGATTATAGTTTTTCATTTTAATCTTCCTTTCAAGGTATTATATTTGCCGTTTTAATTATAATATATTGCATATCCGGCATAAATGTCCGTAATCGACCGATATTTGTATAATATCGATTTTTATTGACTTTGCTTATAAATCAATGTAATATAATAATGCTGTGTAAAGCAATCAAGACGGAGGGGGAAATGAGTATATAATGCCCGAAATAACATTCAGCTCAGAAAGAGTATACGACGGTTATCTTGCCGTTAATTCCTGCGGAAAGCAATGGCTGACCGACCGCGATTACGATACGGTACGGAAAAACGGCAGAATTGATTATTCGATACATTATGTTGTAAAAGGCATGGGGTATTTTGAAACAAACGGAGATACCGTTCAGATACCGGAAGGCAGCCTGATTTTATATTTCCCCGGCATAAGACACCATTACAGCTTTAAAAAAAGCGATTCTTCGGTTATGATGTGGTCGCATTTCAGCGGATATTCCTGTGATATTTTAAAAAAATACTGTTTATCTCCCGCCGTTATGATAAGGATACAGGACCGCAAGCAGTTTGAATCGGCATTTGAAAAAATGATTATTTCGCATTATAAAAAAACGGAATTTTCGGATATTACAAGCGAGGGCTATATGACCGTTCTGCTGTCGCTTATTGTGCAAAGCCTTATACCGAACAACATTCCCTGCATTAAAACCGATAACGAAAATTTGGAAAAAGCCGTTAATTATATGCATGAAAACTATAACCAAACGATCGATATCGGCTTATATGCAAAAATGTGCTGCGTTACAAAGGATCACTTTATCCGAATTTTTAAAGCCCGTTTCGGAACAACGCCGTATCATTATCAAATGAAAATAAGAATTGACCGCGCCATGGAAATGCTTGAAACAACCCCCATAACGGTAACCTCCTGCGCGGAGGCAGTGGGATTTTGCGATATTGCGCATTTCAGCAAAATCTTTAAAAAATTCACGGGCCATCCGCCCTCTTATTATAAATAGCCCGATTATTTAAAGCTCCTTTACGGAAATAATGTCAACCTTAAAGTCGCCGCCGCTTATAAATTCAAAGCCGGAAATTTTCTTTTCCGGGAATGACTTTTTAATTAAATACCTGTAATATACCTTACCGTTTTTTTGTATCGGCAGCGAAGTAAATGCGGTTTCCGCCAATACGGCGTCTATTCGCGCGGAACGCTGTCCGGGGTTTCCAGCGCCAGCCTCCTGCTCTACGGCTTTGCCGTACCACGGCGTTGTTTCCGCTCCTATGTTTTCACCCCATACAACCGGAATCTTCTCGGAAGTGCCGTCGCGGTACGTAATAACATATTCGCCCAATAAATATTCCTTGTTATATTCCGCTCCGCCTGCAAAAACCCCGTCGCTAAAGGAGCGGTGCTTTTTTTTGCAGTCGGTGGTATGTATTACTTCAATGTACTTTCCCGCATAACCGCACCCGACGCCGTAATGATAATGAAACAGGTTCAGAAACGCCTCTTCAACACAGCCTTCAAACTGACGGTCGTCCGCGTCGTTATATTCGCTGTCCCAGTAAAGAATATCATTATACGCCATATTAAAATATATATTATTGCGCTGTAGATACACCGGCATTGTCGCGCCCCAGTTTGAGCAAATTCCGCCTATCGTATTTGCGCCGCACCGTTTTTTGAAATTCGACATACCCGATCCCCAAAAATTTCCGAAGATAACAGGAAACTCCCGCAGGTCCTCATCGTATTTTTCCCCGTATGACCAAAACCAGTTCAGACAAATAATATCCTTCGGGAGCCTTTCCCTTGCTTTCCAGGTAGGCTGTATAATTCCTAACAGCTCTGAATTTACATCCCAATCCTTATAAACATAATTTAAGGCTCCGCCGAAATTGGCGCCGTCCTCTGTGCAAACATCCAGCAGCTTATCGCACCATATCATGGTTTTAACGTTTTTAGCCGCAAGATAATCATGTATTTTTATAACATCCTCCGCGTAAATATCCTCATTCCTTTTCAGGCGTTTGCGGCACCTGTCGCAGATATTGATTGAATAGTATTCATCATGGCCGATATTTACGATTTCGGGGTGAAAAACCTCGATAATCTCATCAAGCACGTCAAAAAGCAGCCTGTACGAATCGGGATTTGAGGGACAGAACGTATCGGGATAAGGATCCTCGCAGCGTTCCGCAAGCTCCGGGTGGCGAGTGAGCAGATAATCGCAATGCGAGGTAGAGGGAACCTCCGGTATTACCGTTATTCCCCTTTCGGCGCAGTAATCAAGCATATCGCGTATTTCTTCCTGCGATAAATATGAGCCGCCGCCGTTATTGCAGTGAATTGAATTTTTACGCCACGGAAACGTATGCTCTTGAATTTCCTTTGATTTGCCCGAATACTCCGCCATAAATCCGGCGTACTCTTCCCAGCCCTCGTTTATTTCGGGATGACGCTTATACTCCATAGCGCCGCCGATCTCAAGCATAAGGGTATTATGATGAAAGAAAACCATCATATCGATAAAATCATAAAAATCCTTTATATTCTCACGCGCGGGAATCATAAGCTTAATGCCGCGAATACCGCATATCGGACAGTCGCAAAGCATTTCCCTGCCGTAGCGCCCGTCATCGTCCAAAAGGCGCAAAAACGTCATTAAGCCGTTCATTATGCCGGCGTCCGAATCGGCGCTTACCGTTATACCTTTTCGGGACATTTTTATAACATATCCGTCGGGATTGCTTATAACGTCTGTTTTATTTAAGCGTCTCAGCTCCTCCTTAAGCTTATCCGAAATCGGTTTTTCGGTTTCTATTACCGATATTTCGTCCTCCGCTCCGCATTTTTCGGCGGCGAACCTGCTCATTATTTTTCGCGCCGCTTCGGGAATTCGGCTTAAATCGGTATTTTTTGTAAAGCATAATTTTTTGCTGCCGTTTACCGAATATTTAAACGTTTGCATTAAATCATTTCCTCCGTTTTTTATATGCAACAAACCTGCGGTATCAATAATCCGTGTAAGCAAAACAACTTACACGGATTATCTGCTGCGGTTTTATTTTGCGGTTTTCAACAATTCGTTTGCCGCGTCAAGATACCCCTGAAGAGTAGGCTTATACTGCTCCATAACGGTGCTCAGGGGAAGATTTTCGCGTATTTTATACACCATTTCCTGAGCGGTTAAAAAGCAAGTGTTTATATAACGTGTGCCGTACGAGCCGTCTGCGGTATACTTTAAGCCGCTGTCCTCATATTTGACTGTTTTTGCGTTTATTTCCTTAATAACCGCCTTTTCCTCGTCGTTGTAAAGGTAGCTTGTGATTTCCGGAGGACTGTCAAGCGCAAGCTTATTCCAAACGCTTACGGCGCATTCCATCCATGCAAGGGTAGCGTCTGTATTGCCGGTGCCCTTAACCGAGCCTACAATAAGGTGTCCCTCGTAATTGGCAAAGTGCTTGCCCTGTGCGGCAGGACCCGACGGGAACGGCGCAAAGCCGATGCTGCCTGCCTCCATACCGTCGGCATAAAGCTGTGCCATTTGGTTAATGGCTATTGTTGTCATGGCGGTCTTGCCGTTCAAGAAGTTCGAATACTCTTTAAATTCCGTTGTGCAAATAGATTTATCAACATTATACATATCGGAATATAACTGATACGCTGCCAATACACGGGGATCGTTAAGGTTAAGCGAAAATGTATTATCGGTGTATTTAAGAGGCTCTGCGCCGTTAGACTCCATTAAATAACCCGGAGCTCCCGCAAGCGAAACGTCATATCCGTAAAGATCTGTTTTTCCGTCGCCGTCCTTATCCATTGTAAGTGAAGCCGCCGTTTTTCTGAAATTATCCCAGTTCCAGGCATTTTCTCTGAAATACTCAAGCGGCGTTTTCTGACCGAACTCGGAAAATATCTTCTTATTGAAAAGAATAAGCGGAGTTGAAACTATATTAAGGTTATTAAAGCACAAGCCGTAATTCTTCCCGTTGATCGAGGTTAGGTTTTTCATATTGTTAATATTCCAGTATTCGCTGTTACTGTCAAGCTTAGCCAAATCAATTTCTTCAAGAACACCGGAAGCCGACATTACGGGGAAATCGGTTTTAGAAAGCATTACTATTTCTGCCTTTGTGCCCGAAGCCGCATATGACGCAATAAGCGAAGCCTTTTGACTCCACGCCTTTACAAGAACCTCTACATTGCCGCCGTAAATCTTCTTGTAAAGCGCATTGATCTCATTGATATCCTCCATCGGATCCCAGAAGATCAGCATGGTTATATCCGGATTGTCAACCTTGCGCGTTTCAAAAAGCATACCGTCCTCTTTAACGCGTACCGGTTCGCCGACAGACGACGTGCCGCCCTGCTTTGTATCATTTTCGGAGCTTGTTTTGCCTTCTTTGCCGCAAGCCGAAAGCTGCAAAGCCATAACAAGTGACAGCGCGATTAAAACGCATCGTTTGCAGATTTTTTTCATTTTAATTCCTCCAAATAATTATTTATATTAATTTGCAATTAATACCTGTGTATACCGTTTGCCTATCCTACAATGCCTGTGCGTGAAATACCCTCGCGCAAAAACTTTTGACCTAAAAAGAACACTATAAGAACCGGCAAAACCGAAAGCAGCGCGCCCGCTTCAACCCAAACCTGTAATTCCATAGGGTTAGTAACCGCCACAGCCTGACTGGTTCCCCCTAACTGAGCGGATAATAAGGTGCGCAGATTGTATAACGCCTGCGGTATATTTCTTTTATGCACCGTGAAAATTTCCGCAGAGAAATACTCGTTCCAATGCCAAATAAATGAAAACAGGAATACAACGACAAATGAATTAAGTGCATTCGGAAGCATAACCTTAAAGTATGTTCCGAATGCGCCGCAGCCGTCGATTGCCGCGGCATGCTCAAGATCAGTCGGTAATGCGCGGAAATTCTGCCGATAAATATAAATGAAAAGCCCCGACCTTATTCCCACACCGAACAGCGCCTGTATCCAATAGGCGCCGGCGCTGTCTGTAAGCCCCAAATTTTTCACGATCTGAAAAAGCTGAATAATATACATCTGCTGCGGAACAATGATGGTTAAAATTACAATTCCGAACAGCACCCCCTTAAGCTTAAAATCGTAGCGTGCAAAGCTGTACCCCGCAAAAGCGCACATAAAGCACTGCAATAAAGCGGTAACAACAGAAATCTGCAAGCTGAAAACAAGCGAGGACGAATAATTCATATTAACCATCGTCGCCTTTAAATTACCGAGCGTATAATGACGCGTGATCCATACTATTGTGGGGTTCCAAATATCCTCTTCGCCGCGAAAGGTAGAGGATATCATATACAAGAAAGGATAAACAAGCGCAAATCCAATACAAAGCAATATTAAAAAGCGCAAAATTTTCCAGGCAGCCGAGGAAGCCTTTTTAAATGCAACGCTTTTTATTACAGAGCCGTCAATACCATTTTTCATGCCTGTTTTAAATCTCCTTTCTATTTATCGATGTAGAACGTTCGTTTAGACATAACAGCCGCCGCAATTCCCAGAATCACTAAGATCATCAGAAAATATCCGACCGATTCCGCCGAGCCTCTTGAATACATAACATTACGGTAATACCCGTTTATGCTTTTCATTACCGAATTTGTAGTTGCGGTGGATATATCGATTATTGTATAAACCACATTCAGCATAATATAAGGCGTTAATAACGGGAACGTAACATTCCAAAACTTTTGCCATGCGGTTGCGCCCTCAACGTCGCAAACCTCATAAAGCATCGGCGATACCGATTGCAGACCTGTTATAAAAAGCAATATCTGAACGCCGGACATCCAAAGAATATCAACAATGTTATTAACCGCCGTTACAACTGCGTTGATAACGGAGTCGCCTATACCCATATCAAGCAAAAGCTGTGATAATACCGTACTTTGAAAAATTGTGGTTGCGTCGCTTGTGCCTGCCTGAAATGTCAGGTCGTTTTTGAAGACCTCAAGCACAAGACCCGATGAAACAATAATCGGCAGGCAGAATATCAGGCGCCAGAAGGACCTGCCTTTAAAGCTTTGATTGAGAATAATCGCCAGAAAAACCGACATAATCAATACGCATACCGTATAAAGCAGCGTTTGACCGATAGAGCTTATCATCATACGAAAGACCGTAGGATCCTCAATAAAAACAGCCTTATATACATTCAGCCCGACAAACTTTGTGATTATTTTTCGGTTTTCAAAGGTTACGTCCGAAAAAGAAAACACAACGGACTGAAGAAACGGATACATAAAAAACACCGCCGCCCCGATGATCCACGGAATCAAAAACACATATCCCACAACACCTCTTCGGCGCTCATATGACAGCTTATGCTTATTCCCGATCAACTTTGTTCACCTTCCCTTGCCTGCGTCAGGCTGTATGATAATGCGTCTATCTGTATTCCGTCGTATGTCTGCGGAGTATCCGAATAATTCAAATATACCGAGGTGCCGTTTTTAAAGGTTACCTTGCGTAAATTACCGTTAATAATACGGTGACTTTCTATCAGTCCGCCCGTTGCCTCAAACACATTTCTGTATTCTGCAATTTCGGATAATATTTCTTCGGAAAGCGTATCCATTTCCGCCCCGTACAAAACGTCAAGCGGCGTGGACTTTATATCCGCATATTTTGCCCCGATTACCGAGTATGCAGGCGACGAACCGCTTTCAATCATACGCAGCCGCATTTCTTCACGGTTGTTTGTTAGGTTAAGCGCAGGCGTGCTGTAATTTTTAACGCCGTTCAAAACCAGTTGAAGAAACGGTATCTCCGTATCGCACACGCTGAAGGAGCTTGACCTGAGCGGCAGCGAATATAAATATTTTGCATACGGAATTGCATATGCCGCCGGACTTTTTAATAAAACGTTTATTTGCTTATTCCGCATATCTTCAAGTATTTTTATGTAATTTTGCATTACGCTTGTTAAATCGCAGCCCTTACCGTCTGCCGAGGAATACGGAGAATTGCCGACAGATAACGGCGCCGCGCCCGTAATACCGTTTTTAACAAGCGACTTTACATACGAATTACCCGCCGTAACCGTTTTTGCCGGAATAAGATAAGACAATTCGGGATATTTTTTGTTTTCTTCATAATTACCGAACAGATAAAATCTTTCAAGTATCGGCTTATAATCGACCGAGCGCGCATTATTGAAATACGTATTATAGCCTATGCTGCTTTTATTGAATTTTACAAGCTCCGCGGCGGGAAAAACAGCGGCGCCGGATTTTTCGGCCTGCTGTACGAATTTCTTATATGCCTTTATTCCTCCGAGTCCCGAAGAAACCCTGAACTTAGAGTCGATCTTACCTCCGACCGCTCCGTCCGGATCAACCCCGTTTAAAAGCATCACGGCATTTCCGTTTATCTTTTCTATAAGCTTTAAGCAATCGTCGAATTTCGTTAACGTTTCGTTTGCATTATACGGTATGCCTAAAAAATACTTTTCCTTTTTAACAGACATATAGGCTTCGATAAAAACCCTGTCCCCGTTTTCCCAATCGTCTTTTAAATTATCCGCCTTTAATAAATCGCGCGTTACCTGCGCCATTTCATTGTAATCGCCGTCGGAAGAAAGCAGATTATAAGAAACCGTAAAGCTTTTCGCAGACGGCGTGTTGTTTGAAAGCATATAAACCGAAGACGAAAAATCGGTATCCTCAAGCATTGTAACACGGTTTGAAGATTTATATGTAAATGAGAAATAAGCATTATTGTAGCCGAGCGACGCCGTGCTTACCGCCGCATTTGCCGTTGCGCAGGCGGCTCCGTCCTCTACATACAAAAGCATATTGCTCCCCGCCTTTTCGGCGGCATTACGGTGAATGCCTATTACGGGCAAAAGCGCCGTTTGTGTTGTTGCGGTCATTTTTGAGGCGTTTTGGATAGCGTCCGAGCCGTAAATTTTTTGAGAGTAGCTTCCGAGCGCCGCTTTTCCGTTATTAAAATCAATAAGCGCGCCGCAGCCGTCCGGCACAACAAAATAACCGCTTTCGTTCACGTCTGCCGCCGCAAAATACGGTAACAGCGATACCTGCATAAGCGAGTAGCTTCCCTTGCATTCAATGCTGTCCATAGGAATACAGGCTGAAAACCCGTTTTTATTAAGTGTGTATTTTACCGAAATTTTAATTGAGTAATCCCGAAAATCGTACGAGCAGACAATACTGCCGCCGTCTTTTTTTATGCTTATCAGTTTATTTGCCGCCAAGGAGGAGCTGTTTGCCGAGGTAACCTCTCCGCTTTCGTTGCAAAGCTGCAATATTATTTGTGATTTTAAGCGCACTCTGTTAAGAGCGTCCGTGCTTTCAAGGGCGGCGGTATCCGCAGGGGTTGAATAATAGATATTTCCCGTATTAAGATCGGAAAGTCTTATGCTTCCGTCGCTGCGGCTGCAGGCAAGCTCAACCTGTCGGTTTGAGATTGTTATTGCCCCGCTCTCTTCCGAAGCAACGCTGACCGAGCCTTCCGCATTATCGGCAAGGGCATTTTTATGAATACCGGGCGCGGCAAGGAAAGCCGCCGTTACCAACAATGCGATCGCTCTTACAAAATTGCTGTTTTTCATAAGCTTTTCCCCCCTAACGTAAAATACCTATAATCTCCCGAAATACATCGGTGCAAAAATCCGCAAACTGCTGCCAAAGGCTAAAGAATACCATAACCAAAAATACAATGATCGCCACGCCGAACAGGGTAAGCAGAATCAGCCAAACCGTTCCGAAAATTCCGGTTTCGTGTATTTTTGAAAAGCCCAGCACCAGAACCATAACTCCCCAAACAACCGCAATTGCGGTAAAGATTGAAAGAAACATCGATTCTTCCGAGGTTAATATGTTGCTTAATGCGGCGTTAAAAATATTAACCGCAATATACGGCATAAGTGCCAGTGCCGTAACGGTTGAAATTTCGTAAAATTTTCCGGAATACCCAAGCATGGTGGAAATTAACCAGTTGGAAACAATAAACACCGCAAAAACGCCTATCGACATAAGGAACAAAAGACGTATGTCCATTTTTGAGGGATCGTTTTCGTTGAAAACAAATCCGGTGCACTGGTATGCGAATATCTTTTGGAAAAACCACAGCAGGGCAACGGCGGGAGCAACCCAAAACGCGCCCCTTGTTTCCTTTACAAATGCCATCATATCGCGCTGCGGGTGCTTTAAAGAGCTGAAAAGCTTTGTTCCGTAGCCTATCTGCACGTCTGCTCCTTCAATAGCTGTTTTTCGCTTTTTAAGGTAAAAAAGAACCCTTACGCCTATACAAATTAAAATTAACGCAATAAAAAACACGTTAAACCATTTGGCAATAAATTGTGTTCTGTATTGCTGAAGCGCTCTGGAATAATCCGTTCGGCTTTGACCGAGCTTGAAATACTCCATTGCCTCTTTATATTCGTCAAGATTCATTAACGAACGGCCTATGCTTACGTATGCCGTCTCAAAGCCGCCGTTTTGTGCTAAAACATCATTCCATTGATCGATAGATTCATCATACATTCCGTTAAGATAGCTGCGTGACGCCTGCATAATAAGCCGACCGTAGGAATTAGCGCCGAAACGCGTTATACTGCCGTTACCCTGATCGAGAACATACACGCGCTCATTGTAGGAGGTTACTGCGGCAGGTGTTTTAAACGTGCCCGCCTGATTGCCGACAGTACCGAACGACAGCAAAAAGTTTCCCTCGCGGTCGTATACAAATACGCGTCTGAGCGTTGAATCAAGCGCCGCAAAAATCCCCGACCCGATATCGGTGATATCCGTAAACGTTGTAGTGACCGTATTGCTGCCGACGGTTGAGGTTTCAAGGTCTCCGAAGGTTGTATTGTTCGGAAAAATGTTATTTCCCTTTGCGTTTATACAGCGTATTCTTTCGGATTCATCAGTGCCCGAAACCGAGCAGGCATAAATATTTCCCGACTCGTCAAGATCCAGTCCGGAATATTCAACCGGAACATACCTTGAGGTTTTACTTTTAAGCGATTCGTTTAAAAGCTTTTTCCAGGCATAATCCAGTAAAACCTGTGCGGACGCTTCGATTTTATTGCTTCCGCAAAATCCGAGAAATTCGCCGTTGTTATTTATCATTAAAATTCCGGAATAGATATGCTGGCAAAGCACAAATATTACGTCTTCATCGCTTACTGCCAGCTTTAACGGGCGGAATTGCGTATCGTTCGATATCAACGTTGTTTCGGGCCTTTTTAAAATGCGTAAAACATTGCCTTCCGTATCCGATACAAGTATTCTTCCGTTTTCGGTATCCGCAATATATATTAACTCCGCGCCGTTTGCCGCGTGCAGAAATATTCCCTGCGCCTTTTCAAAAGAAATTGCATTGCCGTTTTCTTTTAGTGAAAGCGTTTTAATATACTCTAATTCACTGCTTAAAATATAAATTAAGTTTTTATCGGAATCAAGAACATATAAATTTCCGTTTTCGTCAAAATCAAAATCCGAAAGCGAGCCGAAGCCTTCAAGCCTTAAGCTGCCGCTGTTGACCGTCGCTTCCGGTTCAAATCCTACCGGCGCGGGGTTAGAGGTGTTAAACGAATCGTAGGTATACCCCTGATAAGGCGTATCGGATAAAGCCGAAACCGAAACCGACATAAGAATTAAGAAAATCAGCAGTATGCTGAAAAAAGCCGTTACTTTCTTCCTCATCATTTAACCTCCTTAATCCTTAATTCCGGAATGAGCCATAGTTTCAATAACGCTGTTTTGAGAAAAAACAAAAATAAGAATAGGGGGTATCATAATAAACAGGCTTCCCGCCATAGATACTCCGACCCTTGAAATACCGCTTGATACTATTTCCGAAATTGCGCTTTGCAAAAGCTTTAACTGCTCGTCAAACACAACGCCCTGAGGGTTCGAGTTCCAAACGCTTTGAAATGCAAAGACCATAAGCGTAAGCCAAGCCGGCTTTACGGTAGACATAACTATTTTTCTGAATATGGTAAACGCCGTGGCGCCGTCGATTTCGGCAGCCTCTATAAGCGTTGTGGGCAGCTGATCCATAAACTGCTTCATTAAAAACAGACCGAGCGGCATAGGAAGAATGGGAAATATGTAACCCCAGTAGGTATTTAACAGCCCAAGCTTCGCCATAATAACGTATTGAGGCAGCCAAAGAACCGTGCCGTTGAAAAGCAGCGCCGTTTGAATAACATTAAACATCCACTTAATGCGGATATTGTATTTTGAGAATGCAAAAGCGCACATAGAGGCAATAATAATATGCCCTACCGTTGCAACCACACTTACAAAAAGGCTGTTGAATACATATCGGCTGAACGGAACCCACAAATTTGCCGCAAGCGTAAACAGCTGTTTTATGTTATCAAATGTAGGACGGTTTACAAAAAAGCGCGGCGGATAGATATACAACTCATCTAACGGCTTCAATGAACTGACTATTGCGTATAAAAGCGGCAGCATCATAAACATACCCAAAATCAGCAGGAATACGAAAATACCGCATGTGCCGGCAACCGAACGGTTGCCGTGCCTTTTTTTCCTTTTCACCCTCAATGAATGCACTGTCATCATCCCTAAATAAAATTTACCGCCCATATAAGCTTTAAGTGTCCGAAATATAGCTTAATAAAAAGTCGATCAGCTTACGCGTTAAAAGCATAATAATAAACAATACCACCGAAATAGCGCAGGCATAGCCCATTTCGTAACGGATATTGCCGTAATCCGTTATGTGCAGAACTATCGTATGCGCCGAATAGTTTGTACTCGGCAATCCGCACAGCTGCTGTGAAACGGTACTGACCGAAAACGACGTTACGATCTGCATAACCGCGCTGAAAAGCAACTGCGGCTTAAGCAGCGGAAACGTGATGTAAAAAAACTCCTGATATCGGTTTTTAATACCGTCTACGTCGCCTGCCTCGTACAACGATTTATCGATTCCCTGAAAGCCGGCAATAAATGCAAGAAAGCTTGTTCCGAGACTCATCCAAACCTGAACGATCATTACCACGATCAGGGTGTATTTTTCATCGGAAAGCCATTGAATAGGCTCGTATATTATCCCAAGCTTCATTAAAAAGCCGTTTATTAAGCCGTAAGAGTCTCCGCTGAACAAATACTGCCATATAAAATAAACAGACGACGATAAAGAAGGCGCATAAAATATAAGCGTCATCAATACGCGCAGATACCGCGGAAGCTCGTTTATAAACCACGCCACAATCAAACAGAGGAAATAGCTTACCGGTCCCGTAAGAACGGCAAAAAGCAGTGTGTTTTTAAGCGCCTTTAAAAATACGGTGTCTGTTACAATAAGGTTGAAATAATTGTTAAACCCGATAAAGGAGGGGGCTTGCAGCATATTATAATATGTAAAGCTTAAAAAAACGGAGGCAATTATCGGCAATACCACAAAAAAGAAGAAAAACAAAAGATAAGGAAGAGACATCAGATATACCCGCCAGTTTTTGGCTATATCCTGACGGTATGAAATTTTCGCTTTGCTTTTAGGCTTAATCAAGACCGAACTCCTCCCTCTTTCTCGAAATTTCGGAATCCACGCTCAGCTTCCAGCTCAGCAGCGATTCGCGCGCGTTTCTTGAGTTGTATACAACATCGCGGAATGCGTTATCAAGATCCCTTGTTAAATAGTAACCGCCCGGAGCTTCGGGAATTTCCTCAACCTGACTCCATGAATACATAAGCCTTTCATATTCGTCGTTAGTCCACGAAAGGCTCCTCATTGCCTTAACGTTAGCGGTAGCGTAACGCCCCGCAACACCGAGCACCGCCTCAATATCCGAAGAAAACCTTGACTGCGCTTCGGTTCCCGTCCACCATTTAAGGAAGGTCCATGCCTCGTTCGGGCTGTTTGTTGAAGCAAGAATAACAGCCGCTGTGCCTGCTCCGCCCTGCGCTATGCTTATGCTTCCGTCTTCCTGTACCGTTCCCGGTATGGAAACCATTTCCCACAATCCCGATATTTCGGGCGCGGCTGCGGCGATTTGGTTGTAATCTGTATAAACAGCTAAGGCTAACGGCATACTGCCCGACCTGAAACGGTTATAAAAGTTATAGGTTAAAGGACAGCTCTTTTTGGTATAAATATTCGTCCATGTTTCAAACGCTTCAAGAGCCTCGCCGGTTCCGAGAGCCGTCTGCGAGAGATCGTCGTTATAAAATTTACCGCCCATCTGCAAAAGCAGGGCAGAAAAAATATTTCTGGACCCCATTCCGCTGTCGACGGCGCCCGAAGCGTCAACAGAGGTGTAAGGCAAGCCGACGTCCATATTATTGGTTTGTATTATTCGGGTTGCCTTCCAAAAATCGTCCCATGTTTTCGGAATTTCTATACCAAGCTCGCGCAAAATATCCTTGCGGCAAAACATCATATAAAACTTTTGCGAATCCGGCAGGGCATAAACCGCGCCGTTCAAGGTATACGGAACAAGCGCCGTATTCTGAAACTCCGCTTTCGCCTTTGAAAAATCAGAAAATTCCGTTAAATCGTAAAGCGCTCCGCGCAGGGCAAGATTTACGGGCTGACCGCGGCCGAGCATAATCGATACATCGGGAGCATTTCCCGAAAGATATGCCTGAATAACCGAAGCGCTTGTTATTTTAAGAGAAACGCCTATATTTGTTTCGGGTATAAACATATCGTTTATCATGGCGTTAAGCACGTTTGCCTGATCGCGGCCGGAGTTCACCCAAACATTGATGCTTTTTTCATACGCGCTTTCCCCGCCGATATTGCTGTAATCGGCAATAAAGGAATAAATAAAGGATCTGCACTCGCGAAGAACCGCGCCGAAAAAGCTGTCGTTTACAGCAGGCTTTTTTGCCTGAGACTGCGAAACATAAATATAATCCAGCATAAGCGGCTGCTCCTTAAGCTCAAGAACCCACGAAGAAAGACTGCCGATGTTTGAGCTGAATGAATCAAGCCGATAGGGTATGGTCGACGGCGAGTCTATCATATCGCGGAGCTGATATAACAGAACGTTGATAATATCGCCGATGTCCTTATCACTGTTCAGAATGTTTTTTATATTTACATATTCATTCTGCAGAGAATCGCAAATGGCTTTAAAGGTATCGATCAAATCGGGGATTTCCGCGTCTAAATTATAATCGCGGTAAATATCGGGATCGCTGCCCGTAATCATAAGGCATTTGCGGTATTCCTCGTTAAGCTTGGCAACAAGATCGGTCAGCCTGCTTACAGAGGCGCCCAGCTGCCCCACAACGGCTTCCAGCCTAAGCGTGTGCTTTCCCTTTGTAAGAAAAAAGAATACCGGTTCTCCGCCGTTATCCGAAACCGTATAATTTTTCCAGCCCGAAGAATATCCGAAATTCAAAATTTCGGCTTCGCTGAACGGAACGCTGCCGTCTATCAATAAACGGCGGTGAGAATTCAAGCCGGATTTATACGATTGCTTATACCTGAAGGACAGCTCGTAATACCCGTCCTTCGGAACATCTATTTCCCATTCAAGCCACTGCCCCGGATATTTCCACGTGCTTCCGCCTATAACGTTAAGTACGTTTTTTGTATAGCTGTAAGGGCTGTTTTTTGTGCTTGTACGGTCGGTAGAAGCAACCATATTCTTTTCTGACTTTAAGGCAGTTGCTTCCGCCTCGTATAATTTCCCCCAGTCGCCGTTTTCAACCGCGCCGTGTTTTTTCAGATATTCGTCATATCCGATGTATTTTTGCGGAGCGGCTAATTTTACCGAGGAAAGAACAAACGGCTCGTTGTGCGAATAAAGAATGATCCTGTGCGTTCCCTGCTCAAGATAAATTAAAAAGGGATCGTCGCTGACGCCCGAATCGCTTTGCGCATACATATCGCGCCAGCCGAAAATCTCTATCTGCTCGGTATTGTAGTCGTTACCCGCCTGATCCTTGGCGATTCCTTTAGCGGAATTAAAGGTTCGGTTAAGCGAAAACGATGTAAGCTCGGAATACGGAAATCCGTCGTCTATCTGAACGCCGAGCTCGATTTTATTTCCCGACCCTTCAAGCGGATAATACGAAAAGCATATATTATAAAGTCCGCTTTGCGGAACATTAATGTCGTAGCCTATGCTGCCCTTGCCGCTCTCCCATTTAAGAACATTATTCCTGCCCTCAAACGAATCGGTAAATTCAATCCCGCTGTCAGCAGACGCCGAGGAATAATCCGAGAGCGCAATATCTATGCTATCCGAAGCATATTCGGATTTTCCGAATTTATCAAGATAGCTTTGGTATGTAACACCTTTATCAAGTAAGAGCGTCTCGATTTCTTCTTTTGTGTATGATCTGCCTTCGGCTGCAGACACCTGTCCCATCGGCATAAAGACCGCTGCGGCTATTAAAGCCGATAAACCGAAAGATAAAGCTTTTTTATAAAACATATCAAGCCGACTCCTATTTGTTTAATAAATCCGATAAAATATTTTGTGTCTTAAAAGTCAAAGTACCGCGCGGTACGCTCTGCCGGCTTCAAGCGTAACTCTTGCGCCGTTTGCCGAAGCCGTGCCCGCCTCGTTCCACACACCGTCTTTATAATAACCGTATGTTACGGAAGCGGGTGCGGACGGGAATGTAAAGTCCGCCGTTTGTGTCGAAAAACAGTAATATGCGCCGTCAGGACCCTTTAAAACCAGTCCGCAGGCACCGTATTTTGCAGCGGGATTATTATAATCATAAGTAAACCTTTTACCGTCAAGCTTTCTCAGGTCGCTTACAACATTTTTCATATTTACGTTAAATCCCACCATATCCGAAACCGGAACCGATGCTAACAGCTCCCTTAAAGCGTCAACGCTGTGCGACATAGCAATAAATTCCCGTGTATTGCACTCAAGCTGACCCTTATAATTTGAAGCCGCGAGAATTTTGGTGCCGTCGCGTTCTATCCATCGCATATCGTCAAAGCGGTACAGCCCGCTGTCAACCGTCCGCGCGCTTTCCGCCAAGCCGTAATAACCCATTCCGTATCCGCTGGCAAGGTGATATACGCTTTGCCCGATAACGCTCCACGGCGAGGGTCCTATTTCAAGATGCACCGGTATATTGGTGCCCTTTTCATAAAAAGAGATATTATGAACGGTGCTGACATCGTAAACATCGGGGCCCACCAAATCAAGGTGCGGCTGTTCTATAACCTTATTGATACGCGTAGGATAATCAAAGCCCTCCTGAATTTCGTCCCAGCCGGTCATTGTAAGGTTGACCTTTGTTATCATACTGTAAACGCTGCCGTGAACCGCCTCGCCAAGCTTGTTAAGCAGGTTTACCATATTGGAAAACTGACTTAGCCAGTCGCCCATACCGCCCTCGCCGTTATCGGGTTCGTTTTCAAGCTGAACCGCAACCGTGCGGCGGTCTTTATCATATATATTTATAAATGCGCAAAGCTGCCTGATAGCCTCGGTTTCCTCATCGATAAAAATTTGCTTTGACAGATCGGGAATTTCCTTTGTTATTTCGGGATTGTTTATTTTCAGCGCGGGATATTTTGCGCGGTCGGTCTGCCATTTCATAAAACCGCCGTAACCGCAGTTATTATACCCGAACCAATTTATCTGAATTTTTAAATCGTGTCTGATCGCCGTATCATACTGCATTTTAAGATTATCGAAATTGTAATTCTTACCGTCGTACATATCGCGCCAGTAAATATACAGAATAACGGTGTCTATACCCGATTCCTTAATTTTCTGCATACCTTGGTCAAGGATTTCCTTTGCAGTGTCCGGACCGTAGGCGGTGTTAAGATCGTCATAACGGAAATGCATTGCATTATAAAGATAAGGCTTGCCGTTATGCTTAAAAATGTTTCTGCCGTTGACAGTGGCTACCTCCGACGCCTTGTACGGAGTTAATTCAGAGGTATCTATTTTACCGTTTTCGGTTATATATTTTGCAAGCGGGTCGGAAGCGGTATTACCGTCTGCCGCGTCTGAAGCGGCGACAGATTCTTCGGCACTTGAAAAATTATCGGCAGCCGAAGTATCGGCGGCAACCGATGTACCGTCAACAGATGAAACTCCGCTTTTTTTACAGCCGGCAAAAGTTAAAAATATAACCAGCGCCAGCTGAAATGCCAGCAGTCTGTTTAAGATGTGCAATTTCATAACGGTTCCTCAGCTTTTTAATAAATAAAATTAAATGCCCTGCGCCCTGCAGGCAGGCGAAATTATGCTTTTATAATTTGCCCGCCTGCTGTTTTTTCCTGATTATTTATCGGTTCTGCCCTTTTTATTCTGAATAAGAACCAATGTGAAAATTGCAAGCACCGATACGCTCATCAAAGCAACTAAGGTTATAATTTCGCCGTTGTATGAAGCGCCTGTCTGCGGTACGCCGTCGTAGTAGCTTACGGTGGGGTTTAACTGCATTCCGAAGCCGCCCGAACCGCCTACACGCTGAGTACGCAGTCTTAAAACGTCGCCTGTTTTAAGATTAAGCTCAATGCGCGGGAAATCAACCGCGGGGTTCTTATTGTCTATCTGTGTAAACTCGCCGCTTGCGGGCCAGATAACCTTATCGTTCAAAAGAACCTGTATTTTTGAAACCGCAGAATCCTTTTCAAGATATGACCAATAGGGATCGCCCTGTATTCCGCCCCAAATTCCTTCGTCGGGGTCGTACAATACCGCTTTTCCGGTTGCGGGCGCCACAAAATCAATGTTAAACTCTATATTTTCCGAAAGTCTTTCATTCCAGCCGTCTCTCGGATCTATAACAATTGCTTTAGTGTCTGTCGGGATACCTACGGTGCAGGTTCCTGCCGATTGTACCAGTGCCGTTCTTGCAAAAGCAGGAACATCTTTTAGGTTTGCTACGGATTTAAACTTTTTATATACCATTCCCTTATAGCCCGTTGCCATCCACTGCGGGAAGGAAATGTCTACACGCCATACCGAATTTTCCTGATCGATCTCGTTTCCGTCGATTTCGGTTTCCTGTAAAAGCTTGCCGAGAATTTCGTAAGCGTTATATGTCGCACCGTATTTCGGCTTGTTTGCTTCGCCGTTTTCCCCGTCGGCATCTCCGTTATCGCTTACGGAAGTATAGGCAACAACCGGCGTTATAGCGGCGCAGGATTTATTGCTTTTGCCGCTTTGAGTCACTTCAACGGTGAGAATATCGCCCTTTTTCACCTCTGCCGAAACAGTCGGGAAAGCGGGAGCGGCGTCTGCCTGCTCAACCCCATCAACAGACCATCCGGAGGGATTGCCGGCCGTGTAGGTAACCGTTACGGTTTTAAGAACCGCGTCGTTCTTTTTAATATTAAAGGTTGTTGTATGGTTGCCGTTCGCCCAATAGGGGGCGTCCTTCATACAGGTAAGCGTATCGCTTGAAAGCTCTATATTTCCGGATTTCGGCGCGGTAAATTTAAGCGAGGTAATATAACCGTTTAATGTGTCGCCCTTATAAGAGCCGTTAACAACCAGCTTGCCGTCTTCAAAAGCAACAAACATACATTCCTTGCCGCCCTCGGCTTCTCCGGTTATCGCGTATTTATTAACAGCGTCCGAGCCGTTGAATGAAAATGCGTCCTTAAGATACAGCGTTTTTGAATACCACTTGTTTCCGCCTGTGGGTGCGGAGAAGGCTACGCTCCACGGAGCGGAGGTCTTAAAGGAATCAGAACTTAGCTTTACCTTGCCGTCGGCTATTGAAGCCTTATTTTCTTCAACAACCTTGTTTAAATACTCGTATGCGCCGTAAGAGAAAAGAACGTTGTTTTTTGCGTCCTCATTGCCGCCAGGCTTATTTCCCGGTTCGCCGCCGGGTTCCGTTCCGGGTTCGCCGCCGGGCTCGGTGCCTGAACCGCTGTCGGCGTATTTAAGGTAAGAGATAACGGGGGCAAAGTCGGTATATGCATATGCCGTGTCGCTCCACGCAAGGAAGTCTACAACGTCGCCCTCCTTAACCTCTAAGTTAACGGCGGTATAATCGTAAGCGCCCGTTTCCGATTTAAAGTCCTGCGCGCTTCCCTCAACTGTTTTTCCGTTCAGGTTGATCTTTGTTTTTACGGTAACATTTGCTAAATTCGTCCAAACAGGGTCGTCGCTGAAAACCTTGATCTTTCCGTCGTTTTTAACGGAAATTTCACCTGCCTTGGGCGCGGTAAAGCGCAAAGCTGTCGCACGCCAGCCCCAGTTATCGCCGTAGGTATTGTTTATAAGTAATTTTCCGTCGTGGAAAATTGCATTGATATTGCTGGTTTTATTACTAACGCCCAGACCGTCTGTTTTATCCGACTTATAAGAGCCCTTGTTATGCCACTCAGGCTTTACATCCCTTATAACGGCGATCTTTGTGGTGTATTCGCTGTTTTCTACGGGGTTTACGTATTTCATACTCCAGGGTGCGGAGGTGCCGAAATCGGTTATTTCCGTTTTATCGGGATATTTTTCCGTGTCGCTTACATATTTGTTTAAATATTCGTATGCACTGTAAGAGGGCAGCGGCTCCTCAGCCGACTCCGCTCCCGCAAAAATGCCTAACAGCGAAAACTGACTGAAACAAATAATTGCAGCCAACGATAGTGTGATAAGCGAAAAAAGTTTCTTTTTCATTGTTATGCTCCTTTGTTTAAAATTTTAAAAGCCTTTAAAGCTTAAAGTACAACACGGTAAGCCTTGCCCGGCTCAAGAGTAACCTTTGCGCCGTTCGCCGCGGCCTTGCCCGCCTCGCTCCACGCGCCGTCGTTATAAGAGCCGTACGTTACAGATGAAGGCGCGGACGGGAACGTAAAGTCTGCCGCTTGGCTTGAGAAGCAGTAATATGCGCCGTCGGGACCTTTTAAAACAAGTCCGCTGGCTCCGTACTTTGCAGAGGGATTACTGTAATCATACGTAATCTTTTTATCGCCAAGCTTTTTGGTATCGCTTGCAACGTTTTTCATTTTAACGTTAAAGCCCGCCATATCGGATACAGGAACAGAAGCCAATAATTCCTTTAAGGCGCCCACGCTGTTGGACATAGCGATAAATTCCTTAGTGCTGCCCTCAATCTCGCCCTTGTAAGGCGTGCCGAGAATTTGGGTGCCGTCGCGTTCCTCATACTTATTGGGATTAAGGCGATATAAACCGTGGTGACCCGAAAAGCCTATATCGATCAAATCGTACCAGCCCATACCGTATCCGTTAACAAGGTGGTAAACGCACTGACCTATCGCACTCCATACCGAGGGTCCCAATTCAAGATGCGCGGGAATATTGGTGCCCTTGTTGTAAAAGGAAATGTCCTGCGTTGTGTTAGTGTCGTAAAGGTCGGGTCCCACAAGATCAAGATGAGGCTGTTCTATAACCTTATTAACGCGCGCGGGATAATCAAGACCTTCCCATACCTCGTCCCAGCCCGACATTGTAAGATTTATCTTTGTAATCATACTGTAAGAGCTGTTGTGAACCGCCTCGCCCAATTTATTAAGCAGATCAACCATAACCGAGAACTGACTGAGCCAGTTGCCCATACCGCCTTCGCCCATATCCGGCTCATTTTCAAGCTGAATGGCAACCGTGCGGCGGTCCTTATCGTATATGTTTATAAAAGCGCAAAGCTGCTGAATTGCTTCGATTTCCTCATCTATAAAGATCTGCTTTGAAAGATCCGGAACCTCCTCGGTTATATCGGGATCGTCAACCTCAAGCGCGGGATACTTAGAGCGCATCTTCTGCCATTTTCTGAAGCCGCCGTAACCGCAGTTATCATAACCGAACCAGTTGATCTGAATTTTCAGATCGTTTTTTATCGCCACGTCGTATTGATATTTAAGGTTATCGAAATTGTAGGTCTTGCCGTCGTACATATCCTCCCAGTAAATATAGAGAATAACGGTGTCAACCCCCGACTCCTTAATTTTCTGCATACCCTCTTCAAACATCTTTTTTGCTATCGGAGTGGCAAGCCCGGATTCAAGACCCTTATAACGGAAATGAAGCGCGTTATAAAGATATGGCTTTCCGTTATGCTTAATAATGTTTCTGCCGTTGACAGTGGCGACCTCAGCCGCCTTATACGGCGTTAACTTAGAGGTATCTATCTTGCCGTTTTCGCCGATATATTCCGAAAGCGAGTCGGCGCTGCCCTGCTGCCCCGGCGAGGAGGCTTCCTTGCCGCCCGAACCCGATCCGGACGAATTTTCACTCTTCCCGCAGCCGGCGACAGCCAAAAGCATAAGCGCCGCTAAACCGAACGCGAGAATTCTTTTTAAAGAGTATACTTTCATAAACTCACCTTACCCTTCATTAAGATAATAAATTTATTTTAACAGAATACGGTATACCTTTCCGGCTTCTGCCGTAAAGCTGTTATTTTCACTAAGCGTTACAGCTTCGTCGGAAGGGTTCCAAGCGCCGTTCACATAGCTTCCCACGGTCGCCTGCGAAACCTTTCCGTCAATTAAGAAGGAGCCGCCGCTACGCGAAGCGAAAAGATAATAAGCGCCGTAAACGTCCACCAATGCCGCCGCAACGCCGCCCTGACCCGACGGTGCAGACTCGTTACGGTTAAAGGTAAACGTTATTTCCGTTTTTCCGATTGTTCTTGAGTTTGAACAGGCAATATCCTGCTGCAGGTTATATGTAATAATATCGGACGAATGAAGCGTTGCAAGCAGCGGCGCCGCGTCGTTAAAGCATTTATTCATTAAAGCAATCTCTTCGTAATTGCTTTCGGTAATAATGTCCTTTCCGAATAAGCTGCCGCTTAAAAAGCCCTCTTCACGATTTACCCATTCTTTCCCATCCGCCCTAAAAAGGCCGAAATCGTTTTCACGAAACGATCTTAGCTCGTAAACAACAATACCGTACCCGTTTGCGGCAGCGTACGCGCATTGGCTTACAAACCGCCCCGTAATAGGGGTAAGAGCCGAGATATACGGAATATTATTACCGTACTCAAAGCCCGAAAGATTAGGCAGCTCAAGCGTAAGCCCGCTTGTTCCCACCATATCTATGCTTTCCGAATCAATAAGTCCCTGAAGGCGCTGTCGGTAGCTCATACCGTCGCTTTCCTCTGCAATATCCGAAGCCGAAAGGCTTACGCAGGTAACCATACGGTAAGCGGATTGCTTAACCGTTTTCCCAAGCCTTTCCAAAAGGCTGAGCATAGCGGGGAACTGACCCGACCAGCATTTTCCTATACCCGAATCCGAATTCGGAGAGTCTGCAAGCTGGATTGACACGGTTCTGGCGTCTTTGTCGTAATAATTAAGCCAAGCGCAAAGCTGATTTAAGGCGTCCGCTTCCTCGTCTGCATATATCGGCACTGCCAAATCGGGTATTTCCTTATTTGACTGTGTGTTTTCAAGCTTTAACGCGGTATAAACAGAGCGGTCGGTCTGCCACGGCATAAATCTGCAGCCGCCTGCATAATTATAGCCGTTCCAAATAAGCTGAACCGCCATATCATACTTTTTTGCAAGGTCGTAATATATTTCGTATGCCGAAAAGCTGTATCTGCTGCCGTCGTAAAATACCGACCAGTCAATACTAAGACTGACCGAGCGGTAACCCGCGTCATACGCCCTGCCGAAGCCCTCTTCGAATATTTTATAAACGTCTTCGGGCGAAACCGATTTATCAGACTGCAAACTCAAAAGATCCCAGTAAACGGAATTGAAAAAATAGGGCTTTCCGTTATGGGAGATATAGCGCCTGCCGTCGGAATTCCTTTTAACCGCAGAAGCGGTTAACGCAACCTGTCTGCCCGAATCGATCCTTCCGCTGCCGTCAAGCAGGGCTTCAATACTGCCGCGCTCGAAAACAGCGGACGGGGTATCGCTTACCGGGGGCATATGCGACGAGGCATACGACGAAGCGGTGCCGGCTTTACTGCACCCGCAGGAAAGAATAAGCATTACCGATAAGATAAATGCAAAAATTTTTTTAACCCTTGCCGACATACTCCTTACCCTTTATACAAGCCTTTTAAAACCTATAGCTTAAACAGCACAGCCGCCGTTCAGCCGATAGCCAATAATAATTTTTTAATGCCGCCGAGATCCTGTTCGTCAAGCCTGTTATCCTTAACGGTATCGCAATTTGCCTTGTAAACCTCTGTGCCGTTAACTCTTGCCGTAAATTCACCGTAACGAACCAGGTCGCATATATTTACTTTACCGTCGCAGTTAGCGTCGCCCGATAACGTTACGGAGGTATCCTCCGCATATTGGGTTACTCTGTACGGGCGCATAACAGCCCTGCGAACAGCCGCCTTTACAATTTCAAATTCGGTTTCGTTCTTTATAACGTCGCTAAAGCTGTCATATTTCCAGTCCGCCACCTGATCGCAAAGCTCCTCCGCAAAGGTCATTGCGGCGATAAGCTTAGCCGTCTCGCTCATAGTACCGTTATCGCTTTGGAAGCCATCTATAATGCTGCCGCCCGAAATTTTCAAACGGTTTCCGAGGTATGAGGTTCTGCAATTTTCAATTGCCGTGCCCGCCGGAATATAATAATCCACGCTGTCTATCACGTTTAATACCGCCTTATCGCTTATATCGGTATGCTTTGCATAGTGCGTGTCATCGCCGAACGGAACAGCGGTTCCGTAATAAGCAAGCTTGGCGTTAGGAAAGCATTTTTTAATTGCGGCTATTGTTTTATTAAACTCTGTATTGTTTAAGTCTTGGCTGCTGCTTTGCAGAATAACAACGTCCCATTCTGCCTTTTCGGCTGCGGCTTTTAAGGTTAACTGCTCTGCTGTGCCGCTTACGCCGTTATCGCATAAGGTATAAGCCCCTGTTAAGCTGAACGAATCACTTGTAATCTCATCTGCATAAGCGCTTAATGCATTTTCCGAAATATAAGCGCCTATTTTAATATCATTAACGCCTATTGCGCTAAAGGCGGTATACAGATAGGTCGTCGCTTCCTCTGTAAGCGAATTGCCTATTGCAAGGGCTTTTATACTTTCGGTTGTCTGATTTTCAAGATAAGAAATGATCGGCGTTATAGCGGCGCAGGATTTATTGCTTTTGCCGCCCTGAGTAACTTCAACAGTAAGAATATCGCCCTTTTCCACCTTGGCATAAACAGTTGGGAAGACAGGAGTGGCTTCCGCTTGTTCAACCCCGTCAACATACCAACCGGAGGGATTGCCGGACGCGTAGTTAACCGTCACGGTTTTAAGAACTGAGTCGTTCTTTTTAATGCTGAAAGTTGTTGTATGCACACTACCGTTCGCCCAATAGGGTCCGTCCTTCATACAGGTAAGTGTGTCGCTTGAAAGCTCTATATTACCAGATTTCGGCGCGGTGAAATTTAACGAGGTAATATATCCGTTTAATACATCGCCTTTATAAGAGCCGTTAATAACCAGCTTGCCGTCCTCAAAAGCGACAAACATACATTCCTTGCCGCCCTCGGCCTCTCCGGTTATCGCATATTTATTAACGTTTTCAGAACCATTAAAAGAAAACGAATTTTTAAGGTACATTGTATTTGAATACCACTTATTTCCGCCTTCCGGTGCAGAGAAAGTAACATTCCACGGAGCGGAGGTCTTAAAGGAATCAGGACTTAGCTTTACCTTGCCGTCGGCTATTGAAGCCTTGTTTTCTTCAACAACATTATTTAAATAATCGTACGCGCTGTAGGATTCCTGATATACCTTGGTGTATGCAACGGCAGGATTTATTGAAACCGCGTTTCTTTCACTGCGGGAGCCGTAGCCGTTACTGCCGTCTTCTTTGTATAAAACTTCAATTTTAAGGGTGTCGCCCGCCGCAACCTCAATTTTGCCGAGATCGGGGAAATCGGCGGAATGCACGGTTTCGGATATTTGGGCGGTCGCAAGTAATGTGGTGTTGCGGTAAAAATTGATATCGGCACGCATTACACCGTTTTTATTATGGTATTCGTCGTCCTTTGTTCCGAATGACCAAAACGGTCCCTCGGTCATTGCGGTTATCGCGTCGCCGTAAAGATCGTACAGCACAACCTCGCCTGCCTTAGGCGCGGTAAATACAAGCGAAGCAGTAGATGTTTTAACATTTTGCGCAAAAGCATACGTATAAACCGGCGAAATTATCATACGCTTTGAGCTTTTGTTTAATATCGCGCCGAACTTATACAAAAAATCGCTTCCGTTTACGCAGGGACCGATATCTATATAATTATCATCATTATTAAAGATCATCTTATAATAAACCGGTCTGTCTTCATAGCTGGTGTTGCATACCAACTTCCAATTGCTTTGGCTTTGGTCTATTTTAGCAGAGTCTTTATCATCAAGCGCATTACCGAGGTTTTCGGTAAGCCCGTAAAGCTCGTCGTAAGCCTTATAAACCTCGCCCTCGATTTTATATCGACTATTTTCGCCGGTGAAAATTTTGTTTGACGCACCCAACGCACTTAAGGAGGCCGCTCCAAACAGAATTGCCGCCGTTAAAAAGACCGACAAAATTCTTTTTTTCATATTAACCGCTCCTTTATTTTTTGCTTTTTTACGTAAAATTAAAATCGTCCACATTTAAAGTATAATACCTGCGCTTATCAAAACACAATATTAAATATTTGCAATCGTATGACAAATTTGTCTATATTTTACAGTACAATACCCTATTTGCCGAAAATAAGGCGGAACCCAAACCAAACGCCCGGTTCGCGGCGGTTAAGGCAAGCGTTCCGCCCGTTCGGATTTTTTAGCCGTAGGCTTCGTATTTTACGGTCGGGTCAACAAAGGTATAAGCGTAGGATGAGCCTGTGTTGGCGATCTCAAAGGTGACCGTATCCCCCTTTGAAATATTAAGGATCAGGGCTTCGGGCGTTCCGGGATTATTACCGCTTGCGGTTACCGTCTGCTTTATTTCGTTATTTAAATAAACGTTCATTGTAACCGTGTAATTTCCCTGTGCATAAATCGGCTCGTTATATGCCGGCGTTAATCCGCCCTCGCAGCATACCCTTACCCTGCCGCTTTCGGGAGCGGTAAACTTAATAATATTAGTGTATCCGTTACACCCTTCCCATGATAAGCCGCCGTTTACAAGCAGCTTGCTGTTATAAAATCCTATACCCACATATCCGCTTGTTTTTGTACTGTACGAAGCGATACCCGGCACCGAAATACCGGAATTTATCTGCATATCTCTGAAAACCTTTTCTCCGCCGGTAACAATATAATCGTTTGCGGGATATGCATTTTTAAGCTTTCCAACGCTCCAGGGTGCGGACAGGCCGAAATTATCCTCTATTCTATCCTTATCGGAATACAGCGGCTCGTTTGAGCCGTCGGCTGCGGTAAGGTATTTATTCAAATAATCGTATGCGCGGTATTCCTTTGAAAACCGTATCCGATAAACCTTACCCGCCTTCGGGGTAACGGTATACCCGTTTTCAGGCGTATATTCTCCGTTACTTACCCAGGCTCCGTCAGCAAAAGCGCCGGTCTCGGCAGAAATGATGCGATCGGAAAATTCAAAGTGGGAATTATCCTGAGTGGCAAATATATAGTAACTGTCGTCATAGTCCGCCAATACCATACCTGCGCCGCCGTATTCAATATCCGGATTATAAAACGTATAGCTTACCGTTCTGCCGTTTAACGCCTTGGTTTCTCTTATTTCTGTTTTTACGTCTCCCGTAAGGCGGTATGCGTCCTGATACGTATTAAAGCCCGCCATTCTGTTCCGCGGCAGAGTTGCAAGCATATTCGAAACGGAGTTAATGCATTTTTGCATAGCATACAGCTCGGAATGGTTAATTGCGGAAACATTTGAGGTGTCAACCTTAACGCCGTACTTATAATCGTTGTCGCTGTATATATATTTTGCGCTTATTTTTTGACCCGTGCTGCGCGACCAGTCGTTAACGCCGCCCAAAAACACGCTGTTATTGCTGTTTACGCTGCAATTTTTAAGCTGATACGGTCCTAAGCCGTAGCCCCTGCTAAGAGACTCTATTGCCTGACCGATATACCGCTGAAGAACTATTCCGATTTCGGGCGTATGCAATATGTTGCCGTATTCGTCAAACTCGTCCTGATCGTTTAAGCCGTAGTCGTAAAATCCTCTTCCCAACAGGTCTATACCGCTTTTAGACAATGCAAAGGACATACGCTCGTTGTAATCCAGTCCCTCTATTTCCTGATTCCAGCCGTTTGCCGTAACGTTTACACGGGTAACGATTTTAAACGGCGAATTATGAACTGCCTGACCTATTTTGTCAAGAAGATTTACAACATTATAAAATTGACTGAGCCACTGCCCGTTGCCGCCTTCGGGGTTATCCGGCTCGTTTTCAAGCTGTATTAAAACCGTTCGGCGATCAGTATCGTATATATTGAGAAATGCCATAAGCTGAGTAACGGCTTCGCATTCTTCATTTATAAATATATCCTTTGACAGATCGGGCAGCTCCTCCGGCAAGCCGAGAGCCTGATAATCAACCTCAAGTTTCGGATACTTTTCCCTGTCCGTCTGCCACGGCATATATCCGCCGTAGCCGCAGTTATCATATCCGAACCAATTTATCTGAACGGTCATATCATATTTTTCGGCAAGATCATAAAACTTTTTAATTAAAGAAAAGTCGTATTTTTCACCGTCGAAAATATCCGTCCAGTAAACGTACTGAACCATTGATTTCCAGCCGGCGGATTTTGCCTGACGGAAGCCCTCTTCGTATATTGACATAATATCGGCGTCATCAATATTGGGGTTTGTTTTTATATAGTTATAACGCCAATGTATCGCATTATAAAAATAAGGCTTGCCGTTAAAGCTTATGTAATTTCTTCCGTTTTCCGATACCGTCTCGGACTGCGTAACGGGGGTAAGCCTTGAAATATCGATTTTTCCGTTTTCGTCCTGATATGCCTCTACGCCCGTGGGCTGAGGCTGCGGAATTTCGGCGCCCGAAAGCAATTGACGAAGCAGCTCTGTATCGGCAGCGTCAATTACTCCGTCGGAATTTATATCGGCATTTTTCAAGTGTGTAACCGAATTTCCCTGCAGGCAGTACTGCTGAATATTTTCAATATCCGCCGCGTCTAAAACTCCGTCAAAATTTGTGTCCCCCCTGAGATTTGAAATACTGCTTTCACTGTATTTTGATTCCCTTAACGAATAGCGGCAGCGCAAAGCTGTTCTCGCCGCGTTTTCAACCGGCGCGTTAAGCTGCGGCGGAACATCCGGAAGCTCTGACAGGGACAGATCGATCTGCCACATACAAAGCGCCTCTGCCCATGTAACCGCGGCAATTGTTTTTGCAACGGCGGTTATTCCGTTTTCGTCAAACACGGGATAATTAACCTCTTTCAGATAAGACGTTCCCGCATTGCTTATTGCCACGCCGCTCGGCAATACAATATCGGTCAATTCCGAAACCGCCGGATCGCAGGCAACATCTGCGGCAAAGCAGGCGGCTGTTTTTGTTCCCGAACCGCAAACGGCTGCAACCTTTGCCGAAGCCGAATTAAACGCCTGCGTATCAAGTATATATTCGCCCTCTAATACAACAACGTCCCATTCGGCTTTACCGAGTGCGGCTGAAAAGCTTGCCTGCACCGCCGCAGAATCCGCAGACGAAGAATTGTACTGCAGATAGCTGTATGTATTATCCGCCGCAAAGTCGGAAAGGGCGGCGTTTTCGTCCGTAAGAACGCCTACCGTATAGGCCGAGGCGCCGCATTGGTTTAATACGGCAGGCAGGCGCGCGGCAATTCCCGCCGTGCTTTGCGACCCTACCGCCAAAATATTTAACGTTCGGTCTTCGCTTTCCGAAAGATAGCTCACCGCCGGGGTCAGCCTGACTATATCCGATTGCGAATAATATCCCTCTAAATGGGTTATGCGAACGGTAAGCTTATCGCCCGTATTAAATGAAAGCACGCCCAAATCCGGAAATTCCGTTATAGTATCCGCTTGGGTAATTACCGCATATTCCTCTGCGGCGGGCCATATTTTATTTCCGTTAAACAGAACAGATACTCCCACCTTATCTGTTTTTCCCGCTTCAAACGAGTAAAACGGGCTGTTTATTGCCCCTGTTATTTTTTCGTTATTTGCCTCGTATAATACTGCGTTACCGGTTTTCGGAGCGGTAAAATTCATTTCAATAAAGGAGGGACCGCCGGTTTCACCGATCTTCCAATAGCTTGCAACCGGTGAAACATATATGCTTTTTTCGGACGGGTCAAGCGTAATGCCGTGCCGATAATCGTAATAGTCTACCTTATTATTCCCGTCCGTACCCCTAAGCGAGCTTATTCCAAACAGACCGTTTTTTTCATATCTGCGGCAATAAAAGCTTTCGGCGGGATAGTCCGCCGGATATTTAACCCCGTAATAGCCCGAAACGCTCCATACGGTTCCCGACTGATCAAGCTGTTCCCGATCGGTCTTGCCCGACAAAGCGGAAGCAAAGCAATCATAAGAGCTGTATGTTTGCTCCTTTGAAACAATATACCGCCCGCCGTCTTCCGATATGATCATCGTATTATCCTCGCTGTCAACCATCGGTAAAGCAAGGGGAGATAATTCGGGTAAAGAGCCAAGCGCCAAAGCTGCACACAAAAAAGCGGTGACAATTTTTCTGATTTTCATAGCTATTCTCCATTCTGCCGCTGAAACTGCAGTTGAACGGGTTTAAAAATCTCCGGCAGCGGCCCGCGGAAATTTTATGGGCAGGCTGATATTATTTAACGTGATTTTTCACTCTCCTCTCTGTTCCCTGTTATCCGAAGGGATAAGCTTTTTTCCTTTTGTCATACCATGCCTTAGGGTATCGCGGATTCGGGTTGTTAACGGCGGTTTCCGTATCGATCCCGCTTTCTTCGCCGATTCTTTGCCTGCGCGCCATAATTACCAAGCGGCAGTTATCAAACACATAATCGCAGGTGGAAAGAGTCAGTACCCTGTCGTCGGGCAAAACGTCGACATTCAAATTAAAAATACTGCGCTCCCTTGCCTCGTCCGCCCAGCTTAGAAAATCACGCTGCTTTGCAAAGTCGCATTTGGTAAAATCGTAAAAATAACCGTTATCGTCTTCGGGCTTTGCGGCGGCAACCATTACCGCAAAAATTTTATATTGCATTTGGCGTTCCGGTGTTATCAGCGTAATATACGGGTGAGCCTTATAAAAGCTTAGCTTATGGTATTTAAGAAGCGAGGTAAACATTTGATCGTTGCTCATTGAATGCCCGTATACTGTAAGATTCTGACTGGCGTTTTCACCGCTTACAGTATTGGTGTAATCGAAAAAAAGCGTACCGAATTCACTTTTTTTCAAATCGAAATTGTGATGCAAATAATAATCGTTATCGGAATATTGGCATATAGGATAATTTACTGACGTATCGGGTATAGAAATCCATGCCTTTATATCCGAATTGCGCTCATACAGGGCGGAAAAATCCAATCCGCCGTCCTCGTTTTCCTGCTGCTTTAAGATATTGTTCATTACGCTTTGAATTTCGGAATATTTTTTGCGGTTGTTACCGTGCCTGCCTGCAATTATGCCGAGCAGGGTTATACATACTGCGGCGCATATTAACAGCAGAATAATTATTGCCTTGCGCACAAGCGAGCCTTTATCGTCGCCGCGGTGCGGAATAATAATTTCATAAAGCCTGCCGCCTATCCTTTTGAAGGGAATTGCCGCGGGCAGCTTTATAATACTTTTTAAAACGGAGCAAAGCCTTTGTTTCATTTAAACGGCAATTCCTTTCTTACGGTTTTATATTTGCGCCATAGGCTAATTATCCAATAAATTCATTCGGCGGTACTGGGCAGTGCTCATTCCGTATTTGTTTTTAAAGCACAGGCAAAAATACGAAACGTCTCTGAACCCTACCGTTCGGCTTATTTCCTTTGTTGTATAATTGTTGACCTTAAGTAATTCCGCCGCCTTTTCAAGCCGTACGTTATTCAGATATTTAATAAAGCTTACCTTTTGGCTTTTTTTGAAAATTCTGCTGATATACGCAGGGGAAAGATACACGCGCTCGGCTATCTTGCCGAGGCTTAGGTCTGTTGCATATTCCCTGTCGATAATTTCAAGCACCTTTAAAACAATTCGGTCCTTATCGGTTATCAAATAACTGTCGTGCTTTGATTTTTCTTTGTTGAACAGGCTCACGACCAGCTTATTTATTTCCTGCCTGTTGGTGCAGTTTACTATGTTTATAAGATTATCCTGCAGGGTTGTATCGTCAAACGCGGAGCGCAGCATTTCACAAACCAAAAACTGCATATTTGTTCTTAAGGAGCTGCTTATTTGTATTTGCTCAAAGAAATCGTTTATAATGCAATTGATCTCTTTTTCATTATCGATGTTGCGTATTTCGTTTCCGGTTATTTGCGCCCTGCGTATCATATATCCGAACGGCTCAAGCATCTGCATCGTACTGTTGTAATAGGAAATTTCCATATTACTGTTGTTTAATCTGCACCGAACCGCATACGCGTTCAGATCCGAAAATACGGTGCTTGCTTCTTCAAACGAAGCTATCCTGTCGCTGAAAAATATACTGACGCGCAAATTATTCTTTTTAAGCCTGTTTAAAATATCCAGCGATATTTTGTATATATGCTTAAGACCGCATTCCGCAAATGCGTAAACGGCTATGCCGTCCGTAAAGCAATCGGCATTTTCGGGCAGAGCCTCGATCGGAAACGCCGAAAGAATTTCGGCGGTAACATTCGCCGACGTCAGCGGATATACCGCAAGAAGAATTCTGCCCGTAAAAATATCCTGCGTAAGCAGACGGTCGTTGCAAATTCTGAGCGCCGAGAGAATATTTCTTGATTCCTTATTTTTATCCGCAAGTATTTTGGAAAAAAATTCGGCAAGCCTTTCTCTATTTGAAATTTCCAGCGATATGTATTCGGGACTTTCGGTATGCGGCTCTCCGTTTGAAATAAGCTTATAAAAGCATAAGCCCTTAACCCCTGCCGCAATATTTGTTAATTTATTGTCGGCTTCCGCCCGTGACATTCCGCTTACATCGACAAAAACCGCGGAAAACGGCGTATCGCAGGCATAATTGTAAACGCTTTCCCCGAATGTCATATGCTTTACTATGCATCCGTAATTTAAAGCAACGGATTGAAAAACAGATAAGATATCCCTGTTTTCTGTAAATAAAAGCGCAGAAAACACAGCTACTATTCCTCCTTTAAAGTGTGCCGGATCAATAAGTATAAGCCGTTTTGCGGCGGCGGGATAAAGCATAATATTCCGCTTTCCCGTGTGCCGAAAAAACGCCTGCTTACTGTTTTAATTATCGCGGATGAAATAAGGCAGCTTTTCAATCGGGGCATCTATTTCAATTGTTTGCGGTCCTTCATAAGCTCTTCCGTTTGAATCAAGCCATTTCCCCTTCGGGAAAACAACGCTGCGCTTTAAAGCGCCCTTTGTTATAACCGGCGCTACCAAAATATCGTCGCCCAGCATATACTGATCGTTTATATTTTCATAACCGTTCCCCGGATACGCATATTCCATAAAGCGCATAATCGGCTCGCCGCTTTTAAGCGATTTTTCAACCTCTTTTACAATATAATCGGAAAATTTGCAGTGAAGGTTCATCGAGTCCAAAACGATCTGCTGGCTCTTTTTCGAGAGAACACGCCACGGCGCTATTGAAAACTGCATCATCGGGAACAGGCTTGAGCATTGCGCCATTCTTATAAACAATTCCTCGTCTAACTTAAAATTAGGATTTATAAAGACCTGATAATCTCCGCCGCCGATCATATCCGGGCATATAAACGGATATCCGAGCAGACCCGCAACCAAGCTGTCCGGAACAAGGTCTGCAAGACCGTATTTATCCCATTTATGGTGCTTGTCGCACAGGCGCTGTACGGTGCTTTTTCCGCCGCGGTTATACGTATCCTTAAACTCATGGTAAACAAATCTGCAGCCAAACTCGTTCCATGCGTAATTACGCGCCTGCGGCGTAACCGTATCGTCAACGCTGCCGTTAACGCAGCACTGATATTCGTCAACAGAGCCTCCGTCGAATTTAAAGCCGTCTATCCCGTAATTTTCAACCAATTTTTTCAGCTGATTATCCAGATATTCATAATCGGCGGGATTGCAGAAATCAAGCATTGCGCTGTAACCGTTCCACCAGCTCATAATTGCTATCGAGCCGTCCTTGCAGCGCAAGCAATGCTTAGCCTCCTTATCGGCAATAAGCTCGCGGTATGCGTTGCAGTCGGGCGAAAGAAAGGGAACTACCCAAAGCATAACCTTAAAGCCCATACCGTGCAGCTCGTCAACCATTGCTTTTGCATTCGGGAATTTTCCGGTATCAAAGCTCCACATACCGTAATCCTGCTGCCAGCCCTCGTCGATTATTAAATTGCCGGGCTTGTAGCCTCTTTCCACCAATGCACGCGCATATCTGAGAACGTCCTCCTGATTTTGGTCGTACATAAGCTCGATCCAGGTATTATACTGGGCGGTTTCAAAAAAGGATTTCGGAATATCGGCGCCCTCAAACGGGAAATGCTTTTTCATTGCAGCAAGATAAGCGCTGCGCAGACTGCTCCCGTTTGCTTCAACTACAACGTTATCGGTATCAAACCAAAAGCAGCCGTTTTTAATTTCAACACAGCACGGCTCGTTGCTCCATATATATCTTCCTTTATTCGAAAGAAACAGCGGGGCTGTCTGATTAGACGTTTCAAATCTGTATCTTCTAAAATCCAAAACCGCGTTTGTGTTTTCATTGTACGGCATTGTCAGCGCACGGCATACGGCGCCGCCCCACCAAACCTCATTTTCTAAAAAAGCTACTTTCAAAATAATTTCTCCTTCATTGCGCTGTTGTTAGCTTGTTTTTTATTGCCTGATTTATCTGTTCGCGAAGATTTAAAAGATATGAAGGCTCGCTCGGATATTTTTTAAATGTGATCTCGCCCGATTTTTCAATCAGATTCATTACATAATCACGGCCGTACAGCTTTTCGCAAAGCTGAAAAGCGCGGATATCCTGCAGTGCGTCGGAAAAAACTATATGCCTGAGCGACTCGTAAGCGGTTCCGTCCGGCGCAGGATAAACTATAAAGGAATCGCCTGCCGGCGCGAAATAATCGCTTGCGGTCAGCAGATAGGGGTTTACAAGCCCGTATGAGCATTTTGAAAAATAAAAATTGTAGCCCCAGTGTAAAAATCCCTTTATGTTATACTTGTAAAGCTGTGTTCCTATAATTCTGTTTCTCGCCGACGACATGGCAATAAAGCAATTAGAAACGTCTACCGCCTGCCAGCCGCAGTAATATGTCCAAAGCCCCGGCACGTTATTGTTTATAAACTGCATCATACAGTCGCTTTGCGGAATCGGAATATCGGCTATGCCCTCTTCAACAAATTCATAATCCGACAAAGCATCGATAATGGGATAGCCGCCCAGCAGATCCGCCACTACCTTCCTTGCCGCTTTATATGTTTCAAGCTCGTCTAAATGCGGCTCGTCGGAAATATGGAAATAGCAGCGCTTATCAGCATTGTTTTTCGACTTTAAATAATCAAGCAGCTTAGGTATAAGCGATTTTAAAAAGCCGGTGTACTCATCGCTGTCGGCACGGGTATGCGAACCGAAAATCTTACGGTACTCCCCGTCAACATACGCCGCGACCTTACAGGCAAAGCGCGCTCCCTGGTTTCTGAACAAATGAGATATTTCCAAATATTTTATCCCGACCCTGTCGCACAGATCTATCCACCGACCGAGCTTTGAAAAATCAAACGTGTACTCTCCGTTGTTTACATATATATCTACAAGCTGAGTCGTCGGGCGTTCCGCGTCCATAGCCGTATCTAAGGCAGGGGTGAACAGCGGCGTTAACACCATATTCATACCGCGTTTTACTGCGGTACGCATAAAGTTTTCAATAATCTCCCAGTGTCTTTCGTCAAAGGATTCCGTTCTGTAATACGCCTGCAGGCAATCGCTGTAAAACCACCGTGTATAAATAAGGCTCTGTTCGGGCAGCTCGGCGTCGATTATTTCAATATCAAATTTCAGCTCTGAGCATACCTCAGCCTTTTCATGATCCGTAAATACTATCTCAATAGGATATACGCCGGCAGGCACCTTGCCGCACGGTGATATTTCCACAAAAACAGACTCCAAATTATTTGAAAGCACAAGCATATTATTAGGATACAGCGGCGTCAGCAAATCGGGGAAAAGTCCCGGTCTTTTTGACAGATAATCGTTATCGTTGCGTATGTTATATACGGGCTTTTTTACCGCAACATGCTGAATTTTATATAATGTTATGTAATCCGAAATCGGAGAATTTACCTTAAGATCGATAAATTTACTCCCGTCGGACAGCATTTTCATGGTGTAGCAGATCTGGAACTGATAATTTTCATTTTTCAGCATTGATCCCGACGTAACGGACTGCTTGGTATCCATATTGTCTTCCAGAAAACACTTTTCAAGAGATGAGATTATTTTTGCACGCATGTTTATACCCCCTGCACACTGATTTTTTACAAATAATGTAATGCAATGTGCATATTATACCGATTAAGAAATTGCCAATCAATAAATTTCAACAACTTGGACAAAAACTTTATATTTTTACTAAAAATTAACATCGTACATCTTAAAACGAAATTGCGCCGCCGTATTTATTTTTTTAACGCTTGACAAGCGCGGTCAATCGGTTATAATACCCATATATGCCGAAAATTCAGCACAAGCGCTCTTTGCGGAAAGGTATGATTATAAATGAAAAACCACTTCGGTGCAAAAGACATAAAAAAGTATATTCCCACCCCAGTTTTTGACGGGCACCCCGAATATACCGAGCTTTATAACAAGGCCTGGCAACTGTCATTTGAGCATATTAAGAATATTCCGGGTATGCCGCAAACGCCGTATATGGACGAAGCGTTTTGCGAAACACAGCTTTGGATATGGGACAGCTGCTTTATGTCGCTGTTCTGCAAGTATGCAAGAGAAGTGTTCCCCGGAGTTGAGACCTTAAACAACTTTTATAAGGTTTTGTACGAAAACGGAACGCTGCCTTATATTATCCCGCCCGAAAACGAACCCGAATGGACGGGCGCCGTTCCCGGAAAGCCGTATGAAATTAAAGTACATATTGCCGATAATCCGCCGTTATTTGCCTGGGCAGAATATGAAAACGCGCTTATGCTCGGCGACAGGGATTATATTAAAGAGCTTTTATATGACCGGAAAATTCTGCAAAAGCACTATGCTTGGATTGAAGGGCTTAAATCCTCTGTAAAGCCGGCGGGCGTTTTAAATCCCACCTGCCTGATCTCCTGCGGCCTCGGCTATAAGTGGGAAGGCGGAAGATCCGGAATGGATAATACCCCCCGCGGGAGAACTGGCGGAAGCGCGGTTAAGGAGCGCCCAAACAACCCCGATATGCTATGGATAGACGCTGTTTGCCAGCAGGCGCTTACCGCAAAAACAATAGCCCGCCTTTATTCCCTGCTCGGCGATAAAAAGCACGAAGAGGAATGGAATAAAAAGCACGGTGAAAAGGCAGAGATAATCAACAGGTATTACTGGGACCCCGAAGACGGATTTTACTATGATATCGACTGTAACACAAAGGAGTTTTATAAGGTAAAAACCGTCGCTTCTTTTTGGGCGCTTACCTCCGAAACAGCCACCAAAGAAAGAGCGGATATCCTTGTAAAGCATATATCAAACCCCGAAACCTTCGGCGGTACGGTGCCGCTTTTGTCGCTTGCAAGAAACGACGCGGATTATTCCGAAAACGGAAAATACTGGCGCGGCGCGCTTTGGCTTCCCACCGCTTATGCGGCGCTTAAGGGAATGGCGGCTTACGGCTGTTTTGAAGAAGCGCATACAGCCGCCCTGAAAATTGTTGAGCATATGTATAAAACCTACCGCAATTGCGAGCCGCATACTATTTGGGAGTGTTACAGCCCCGAAAAGTGCGAACCCGCCGCCGCGGCAGACGGTAAAAAAACGGTTCGCAAGGACTTTTGCGGCTGGTCGGCTTTAGGTCCTATCTCGGTATTCATAGAGTTTGTTTTAGGCTTTTATAAAACAGACGCCTTTGAAAAAACGGTAAAATGGGCGCTGCCCGCCGAATATAAGGGAAATATAGGAATAAAGGGCTTGCGCTTCGGAAACACCGTGACGGATATAATTGCCGACAAAGAAAATTGCTATGTAACCTCTAACGAGGACTATACGCTTGAAATAAACGGCAAAAGCTTTAAAATATCCGCCGGAGACAACACCTTTAAATTACCGTAAGCCGAATAAAGCTTACAGGCTGCACACGTCCCTGCGCGCGCGTTTGAACCATTTGCCGTTTGTAAAATCGGGCATAGCCTGCGGAGCGCCGCCCTGCTTTACGGAAATTTCCGAAAGCACCGATACCGCCTGCCAGACAGCCGCGTCGTAAACATCGATCGGCATTTCGGTTTTGTTTATAAGCGCGTCGGTAAAGCCCTTATACGCAAACCAGTCCATTCCGCCGTGACCCGCGCGCCGCGCTTCGGGTGTAATTATCTTCCATATATCGGGAAGATAGTCGTTTTCAAACTGCACGGCATTGTTCAATGCTTTTTCATAGTATTTTACAGGCTCGTAAAATTCCTCGTCGCCGTCTAAAAATACGGTGTTTGTATCCTGCATATACATTCCCTTTGTGCCGCGGACGGTAAAATCGCGGCTGTAAGAACGCGGCAGAGTTGTATCAAGCCTTAAAAGTACGGTTTCACCGTGCGCGCAGGTCAAAACGGTGGTTATTATATCCCCCTGCGCAAAGCGCGCCGATTTCATTTCTTCGGTCGCGTCGCCGCGCGTGCTTATATATTCCTCAAGCCCCGCGCTCTTTGAAGCGAACGACGAAACCGTTAAGATTCTGTTGCCGCGGTTAATATCAAGCAATTTCGCTATGGGACCCAGCTCATGTGTCGGGTAATTATCGCAGCAGCGGTTAAGATAATTATCAAAACGGTAATGGCGGTTGATATGCCCGTAAGCAATTTCATTCCTGAGATCATGCGCGTATGCGCCGGAGCAGTGAACAACCGTGCCGAAAAGCTTTTTGCGCGCCATAGAGGTTGCCAAAAGCTCCTCCTTGCCCCAGCAGCAGTTTTCAACAAACATATACGGCGTTCCCGTTTCCTCCTGCGTTTTTACAAGTCTTAGGCAGTTTTCAACAGAATATTCGCAGCCCACCTCGCTTGCTACCGGAATACCCTGCTTCATAGCATAAACGGCGATTTCGGTGTGCGAGCTCCAATCGCTGAATATGAAAACGGCGTTTAACCCCTTAACCGCCAACGCCTCTTTATAATCCGTAAAGCCGCGCGGCTCGCTGCCCGCCTCTTTAATTTTTTCAGCCGCGCGGGCAATCCTATCCTCATAAACGTCGCAAACAGATATTATTTCAATATCGTCGTTTTTTAAAAGTACACCGCGGATAATATCATAGCCCCGATTTCCAAGACCCACCACGCATGCTTTTATTTTTGCCATGGCCGATCATCTCCTTTGAGCAAATGATAATAAAATTGTCATTAAACGACAATGGCAAAAAAGCACAAAAATATGTTATTTTTTATCATTTACTTTTTGAAAATGCTGTGTTATGCTTTGAATGAGGTGTAATTTATGTGGAGCTTTATAAATGCGCCGTCCTATTTCAGGGCAGCAAATACCGTCGGCGATAAAACGGTTTTGGGTATCGGCTATGATAATTTTACGGTAACAAAGCCTCTGCATTCATTCAGAATACAAACCTTTTACACCTGGCATTTTATCATTTCCGGCAGCGGAAAATTAGAGGTTGAAAATAAAAAATTCAAGCTTAAAAGCGGCGATATGTTTTTTCTTCCGCCGAATGTGAAGTTTCGCTATTATCCCGATCTCTCCGATCCGTGGGAATATGTCTGGTTCTCGCTTGAGGGCGAAACCGCAGAGTATTACAGGGATCTGATCGGCTTTTCAAACGATGTTTTTACATTGAATAACAAGCACTGCCGAATAATAAACGCAACGCTTAAAAGCCTGTTTGAATCGATGCCGGAAAAACCGAACAGATATTTCGTCATTCTCTCGGTGTTTTATAAAATAATGGATATTTGCGTTTCGCATATCCCGGTAAGCAATATAAAATATGTTAAAGAAATTATAGACGCAGGCTGTATGTCTCAGTTTTTTAATATAGAAAGCCTTTGCAGAGACGTAGGTATCAGCCATGCGCACCTTTTAAGACTTTTTAAGCAGGAATACGGCTTAACGCTTATAAATTACGTTATAAAAAAACGCGTTATGTATGCCTGCGAGTTGTTGGAAACCACCGACCTGCCCGTAACGGCCGTGGCATTTTCCTGCGGTTTTCAGGACGCCGTACATTTTATGAAAACCTTTAAAAAGGAAACCGGAATTACGGCTGTTCAGTACAGAAACGGTCATAAATAAATTTAAAGCATAAAAAAACGAGGCTGTTTCGCTGAGCAAAAGCACCGTTTGCTATTTTGCCAAAAAGGGTTCCGTTTACCATATATACAGGGATTGCTCTTACCTTAAAAACACAAGCAGCGTTTGCAGCGATACAATAAACCATTCGCATAAAAGCAAAATATGCTCGCACTGTAACGAACGTTACAAAAATGAAACCGAAAATAAGTAACCGGCTTGTCATTCTGAGTGCGTAGCACGAAAGAATGACAAAGAATAAAACTTTGCAAACCACTCGTTCCGTCATTGCGAGCACCGTTAGGTGCGCGGCAATCCGTTCCCCCGTTTTTCACTGCGCCAATACGCAAAAAGGTCCGGCTCACCACCGGACCTTAATAAAACAAAAATATTACAATAAAAAAATACCGTGCCTTTAAGCACGGTAATAATGTGTTGGCATCTACTTATTTTTCCGGGCAGCTTCCCGCCGAGTATCTTCAGCGCAAGCGAGCTTAACTTCCGTGTTCGGTATGGGAACGGGTGGACCCTCG